>ENA-ORTF01000151-ORTF01000151.1-human-gut-metagenome-genome-assembly--contig:-NODE-151-length-93783-cov-57.810569_pt1 | contig 93783 bp, 148 predicted proteins | sample MGYA00241908_ERZ509180 | MGnify/ENA primary metagenome ERZ509180 (study PRJEB26280, sample SAMEA2338814) | human gut metagenome | biome: human gut; feature: human-associated habitat; material: faeces... | reverse complement strand
GATATTACAAATATCAATAATAACATTGATGATATAAATCAAGATATTACTAATATCAATTCTAGTATTGAAGAGATACGTCAAGATATAACTGAGGTAATAGGTGGAGATTTAAGTTCTATTCAACAAAAGATTACCGAATTAACTCAGAATATACAAGAGTTAGATAGTAAGATTGATCAGCAAATTAGTGATTTAAGAAGCTATATAAATAGTGAGATTACTAAGGCTAAGAATGAACTTAAGACTTATGTAGATGGTAAAGTTACTGACCTTACTGAATTAATTAATCAAGAGATTGAGAATAGAACTAATGCTGATAATAATCTGCAATCTCAGATTAATGAACTTAAACAATTAATTACTAAAGCACAAGGTGATATTAATACTCACGCTGCTAGAAGAGATAATCCTCATGTAGTTACTAGAGCTCAATTATCGTTAGCTACTACTGATAATGTAGTATTTAATAAAGTAAGTGCTCCTAGTGGATTCTTTAAAGAATGATGAGATGAACAAGATATTACTAATTCACCTGAATGGAATACTCCAGAACAGGAGATTATTTAATTATTAAATATTTGCAAATATGGTTAAACAAGAAAATCCTAATTTCATAGCATCTAAGTATGCTCCAAATCCTAAAGAGGTTTCTTACTGGATTGACTTAGCAACAGACAGTACTGGTAATGTTATTAAGTCATATAGTCCTGATCTTAAGAAGTGGATACCGTTAAACAGAGATGCTAATGTAGACCAATGGACTCATATTAAAGAGATTGTACAATCTGTTGGTTTGAACTATGATAAGAATAGTGATGTTATATCTTTACCTAATCTTAATAGTAATAACTATTTTAAAGGTACTAGTATAGTAGATGCTATTAATAAAGGTGATGCTGCTGTAAAAGCTCAAGTAGATAGATTAGATACTAAGATTGATGATGTTAATGAAGACTTACAAGACTTCAAAGCATTGAAGGGTCAACCTAATGGTCTTGCTGAACTTGATGGTAATGGTAAAGTACCTGCTAGTCAATTGCCTTCATACGTTGATGATGTAATGGATGCGTATGCTACTTATACTGTATCTCCTACTGGAGTACTTCAGAATATACAGTTATATGCAGATGCTGAACACGAAACTCCTATAGTAGGTGAGAGAGATAAAATCTATGTTAATGTAACTCCTGGTGAAGTAAGTTATCAGTTTAGATGGTCTGGTTCACAGTTCATACACATTGACTCTAACGCTATTATCATTGGTGATATTACTGGTACTGCTTATGATGGTGGTAAGGGTAAAGCTATGGAGAATGTAGTTAACTCTATGCCTAATAACTTGCTGAGTACATTCCAATTAGACCAGACAGATGTTAATAACATTACGATTAGCCTTACTGGAGTAGAAAAGAGCGGCGGTAAATATGTACAGTCTACTTTAGCTGATATTACTATTACTCCTGCTACTAATACTGTTGCTGGTTTAATGACTGGTGCTGAGAAAATAGCTATTAATGAAACTCTTCCTGATGCAATTAATGATGAAAAAGTTGCAAGGGAAGCAGCTGTAAAAGAACTTAAAGCTAAGGATACAGAACTGCAAGGTAATATTGATAGTTTAGAAACAGCTTTAAATGCAGATATTACAGAGCTTAGAAGTACAATACTTAAAGTAAATGATAAAGTAGGCTTAACAGAAGGTAATGAAATGCCTGACTTATCAAGTACTAATTACTTAGCTGATAGTCCTAGTGCTATAAGTGCTGCAGTTACTTTGGACGAGGAGATTGGTAAGCTCAGTAGAAATGAGAATGAACTGTGGTATGGAGTTAAGTTTGACTTAGCTAATAGTTCTAGTCCTGATGGTGTACGTACTGGTAATATGGAAATGCATAAAACACTTCCTATTCAGAGTAAGATGAGAGGGTGTACTATTGTTCCTTCTAGCAACGAGATTAAATACTTAAAGGCAGACGATTGGTCTAAGTATGAAGATGGTACAAGTGTTGCATCTACTTATGCTACTAGACCAAATAATGATAAATAGTATATGATAGAAATACCAGAGCACTATAGATTGTTAGTAGCTACTCCAGATAATACAGTTGAGATTCGTATGAGTGAATATAATCTTCCTGGTTATGTTAAAGTAAATAAGAAATATATAAGTGCTTATGAAGCGACTGCTAGTGCTGAATACATAACGAGCACAATTGGATCAAAACCAACGGTTAGTACTTCAAGAAGAACATTTTTTGGTATGGCTAAAGCTTTAAGCAAAACTGTAGGATGGAATATGTATACTTATGGTGCTCATAGAGATCTTACTTGGTTGTTCGTAGTAGAATATGCTACATTGAATAGTCAGAAAGCATTTAATGCTAATTTAACTGCAGAAGGTTATCATCAAGGTGGTTTGGGTGAAGGTGTAACTACAGGAACTGTAAAGATAAATGGAGCTGATACATGGTCATTTGTATTTTGTGGTGTTACTAGCTCATTAGGTAATGGTACTGGTATAATTGAATATACTCATACTAATACTAATGCTGAAGGTGGATCTACTGGTACTAAAACAGTTAATGTTCCTAGATACCGTGGTATTGAGAATCCATTTGGTCATGTATGGAAGAATGTAATTGATGTAGTAATTGCTGGTACTGACAATAGCGTGTACATCTGCAAAGACTATACTAAGTTTGGTACGTTTGAAGGAGATGATAATCCTACAGCAGAACAGTTAATTGCAGCAGGTTATGAGTTACAAGACTTTAAAGAAAGTACAATTAATGGTCAATATGTAAAAAGATTCGTTAATAATAATTAGGCAGATTTGTTCCCAGCTATAGTAGGTAATGGAGCAAGTCCTACAACCTATTATTGTGACTATCACTGGACTAATACTACAGCTACACCTAGAACTCTTCTAATCGGCGGTGACTCGGGCAATGAGTCTAATGCGGGTTTGTTCAGTTTGGGTTCTGACTGTGGGTTAGGCACTTCCGATGCTTCTGTCGGGACTCGAATTACCTTCTATGGTGAACCGGCATTGCCAGCTGCTCCAGCTACATTAGAGTTAAATGATGAGGATTATGAACAATTGGATTCTATAGAATCTGAAGAAAACTGGTTTTAATTAACCAACAAAAGGTTGCAATTGTAATGGTATTAACTTACTAAAGAAGATATTACGCTATAAAGAGCTATTAGTTTATGCAAGAAGATTTTCAAAACAGAAACCTTAAATAAACCTTATCGTTATATAATTATAATCTCAAACGGAATTTCGAGCCCTCTCAGATTTTACTCCCCTTTTAATCTGTCAGGGCTTTTTGATTACTTACATTTATCAAACTACTATCTATGAATTATTATCAGTTAGGAGAACAAACAATGCCGATATTTAAGAACATGTTTAGCAGTGTAGAGAAGTTTACTGCCGGAGCTTTAGGCGGTTTAATATCTTTATACTCTCCCGTATATGTTCCTATACTAGCTTTAGCTGCTATTATTATCATAGATACTATTTATGATTGCAAAGCAAATAAAAAAAGTAAATACAAAGAAGGTGATGTAATTGCTAATTCTAAGAGATTATTTTCAAAGATATTCTATAAGTTACGTGATTCAGTAGTAGCTATATGTTGCGCTTTCACTATTGAAAAGTTTATAGTAACTTTTATTAATCTTCATGCTGTAGAATTTATAGCAGGTGCTATAGCAATCGTAGAATTCTTTACGTTACTTGAGAACTTAGGTAAATTACATCCTAAATGGAAAATATGGGATATACTTAAGAAGTTAGTAAAGAAAAAAGGGGAATAGATTTTAGATGTAAAACTTGACGAATTCACAGATGATACCAATAGTAAAGTTAATAGTTGATTGGTTTACAAAGAATTTCAGAGCAGTCGCAGTAGGTTTAGTTAGTTTACTTATTGCGACTGTTTTTGTTTAGAACCATTAGCTACAAAAGAAGAATAAAGAGATTGACAGAATAACTAACAATGTCAGAGCTTACGAGCAATTAGCATCCTAGAAAGAATAGTTAAACAGAGTACTATAGCTTACTATAGAAGAACTAAATACTAGTAATGATAGTTTATTAAAAGAAGCTAAGGATGCTTAGAAGAAGCTTAAAATCAAAGACAAGAACCTAACTGATGTAAATGTAATCAATACTGAGATTAAAGACTCTGTTAGAACTATTATAAAGCACAAGCTAATAGATTTTGACGAAGAACTTAAAATTAATCCATTAACAACTATCATAGTTAGTAGAAAGGACTCAATCCTTAAAGCCACATTAGATATTAAGAATCAATAGATTCTGTTTGTAGAGGAAAAGAAAGAATACAAGAACAAGTACCGTAATGGCTTCGTTAGGTTCTTCCATTTTGATTGGAAGAAGATGCGTACCAAAAAATATCAGATAGTTAACAGTAATCCAATAATCAAGGTAACCAATACTCGTATAATCGAGTTACCTAAATAATAATCAATATATTCAATAATATTAATCAATAATAATATGCATAGAATATTTCGTGTAAAGGCTTACGAAGCAGAACACGGTCCTCATTTCAACGAGGAACATGCCCGTAAAGCTGTAAGTAAATAAGAAAGGAGGCAGTTATGTTTTATCCTTTTTTAAACTACTTTAATAGAGGTAGAGTAAGAACTGTAGATAATTTTGGTATTCCAGTATTGAGAACTAACTATGTTACTACCGATACTACGACTACTTCAGTTACTTATGGTATATGTCCTAAACTGTGGAGACAACTCCCATGCCAAGGTTTATTTATACTGCATGTAACATCTACTCCTGCTAGTGCGGCTACTCCTACGGATTTAGTATTCTTAGATCCTACTAGCTTTACTAATAGATAGATTGATAATACAACTACAGTTATTACATCTACTGGAGCAAAAGCTCTATTAAATGGTTCCGGAGCTCAAATGGCAAATAATGAAATTACAACCGGTAACAGATATCTTATATACTATAACAAATGTGACGGAATCTTCCAAGTAATTAATCATATAGTAGTACCGGCTACACCGGCAGCTTAATATAAATTGGGGCTCTAAATGAGCCCCTTAAAACTAACTTATTATGTTATTCAATCAATTAAATATAGGTGATAAGGTATATATAATAGAAGTGGTTGGGACATTCAAGAAGACTACTGAGTATAATGAAGGTTCTGTTACTCAAGTAAGTGCAGTATATGATGAACCACTGCCACCTGGGCAATTTCCTATGCCCAATTAGCCTAGAAAGAGGATAGTAGATATAACTATATAGTGCAACGGAGAAACTAAAAAGTTCACTATACCTGAGAATAAATCAGTTATTACTGATAGCGCATTAGGTCTTACTATATCTACTGATAAACAAGAAATTATAAATATAGTACGTAATCAATATGATACGTATAAACAAAGAAAAGAAGCCATAGCTAAATGTGATGAAGAGATGGCTAAGTGTTAGGCTCTCCTAGATAAGTTAGGAATAAACGATAAGCCTGCAAAAGAAAACGATGAGATAATTGCTCTACAGAAAGAAGTTAATGAATTAAAAAGTATAATAAGGAAAGCTAATTAGATGGTACCACCACCCATGAAGGAAATGCTTCCTTAGGATATGAAGAATGTGATGGATAAGGTTGGTCAATAAGATCAACCTTTTTTATTTTTAAGCTCTTTTAAGACCGCTATTACTTAAATTAAAGGATTGTATTGCTAATAATAGAAAGCGCCTATAACAGCCTTAAAATGCGTTATATGGCTTATAACGTTATTAAAACATAATATATTATGACACTAAACTAGCTTGTAGATAATATTCTACTTATTGCTCGCAATAATAACATTGCAGAGTCTGAGCATTTAAGTAGAATACAAATTGAAAAGTGGATTATAGGTTACAGAGCTATGTTAATAAAGCAAGACATAGATAAAGACAGAGATATAAACGACATGTATCTTACTACTATAGAACCTATCCATTTAGACCGTGAAGAAACTGTACCAGGTTACTTTACTTATGTAGGAGATAAAGAACTCCCCAAGTTAATAGACTTTAACTATAGACCTGGAGTAATAAATGTACGTGATATGTTTGGTAATATAATTTAGATAGGTAGTCGTACTAAAGCTAAATTATAGAAGTATAGAAAAGCTACATGTAAAGATTATATCGCATGGGTTAAGAATAACAGAATATACGTAGATGGTGATTCTAATCAGCTAGAGTATATCAGCGTAGATGTAATAGCTGAAGATCCTACAGAACTCAACGCTTGTTTTGATCCAGATAGTGAGTTCCCTATACCAGCCGCAATGATACCAACTATTACACAAATGATATTAGAAAGAGAGTTACGTTTTATGATTACTATGCCTAGTGATGATACTAATGATGCGCATGATGATACATAGAACAGAGTTAGTGATAAATAATTAATATATGAAATATTAGAGAAAGAGTTATACTACTACTGATTTCTATGAAAGCTATAAATAGTACATAGAACCTAATACACCATATGATATTGACTTATAGACATATAAGAACATTATTAATGACTATTTTTAGTACATTAGAGATGAAGTAATGTACAACTGTAAAGAGTTTAAGTTTCCATGTAGATTAGGTACTTTACAAATCATCAAACATCAACCAAAAGAATTCACAGGTAAGAGTCTTAGATGGGACTGGAAAGCTACAAAAGAATTAGGTAAGCCGATTTATTTACTTAATGAACACAGTAATGGATGGAAATACCGTTTCTTTTGGTCAAAGAAAGATAGTCTACTTACTAATAAAACTAAGTATTAGTTTATAGCTTCAAGAGATAATAAGAGGGACCTCTGTAAAATAATTAAAAATCGTATAAGAGACTATATAGAATTATGATAAACAACAGAATGATATCCTCTAAAACTGTAATAGCAAAAGCTATTGCAGATTTCAATTTATAGGAGGACTAGATAAGAATATCAGATTGGAAGGAGTGGTTACTCGAGGGAATGCTTAAGATTGGAGCTATACAGTAGTTTGAACATAAAGTAGAAGTACTTCCAATAGAATGCCACCAAGTATCATTGCCTTGTGATTTATACAAATTAGATTAGGTAGCGTACTCATACTGCTGTAATGGTGGTTGGTTACCTATGAGAAAAGCAACATCCAGTTTTGGTGTATCTCACGATAATCAATGTTGTAGTAAATCTTGTATGTTAGTGTAGGACGCTGCTATGTTTCCATTAGTTAAGAATATGTTTAATCTTACTAATGATAGAGAAGCATTAGACAAGTTAAATGAGGACAACAACCTTAGAGAAACATTAAGCGTATTGATAAACTAGAATACCGTACCTACAGCAAACGGTAGATATCTAGGTAACAGAATAGGGCATAAAGATGGTACTATGTATAGTTATGATTTATAGTATATGACCAAACCTGGTTATATAATGACTAATGTACCTAGAGGATACATTAAGATATCCTATTATGCTATATATACCGATGAAGATAGCATGCCGATGATACCGGATTTAGAATCTTATAAAGAAGCTTTATTGTGGTATCTAGGAGTTAAACACTTTTATCCTCTAAAGTTAAAAGGGTAGATAAGCCAATCAGACTACTACGATATGAGAAATAGTTGGAATTTTTATCGCAAATAGGCCTACGCTGAAGCCATGTCTCCAGGACCAGATGAAATAGAATCGATAAAGAACACCTGGCATAAGTTGTACCCAGAGATGAACGACCACGATACTTTTTTCAGTACTAGTGGCGAAGAACAGATATTATATAACCAAGATAGCGCATTAAGATTGATATGATAAGTAATACTGCACAAGTTAATACATTTACGGGTGGTCTTAATATGGACTAGGACGTAAATTTGATACCGGATACTCAGTACAGATATGCTGAGGATGTCCGTGTTGTCACCAACGATGGAGGAACTACAGGAGTATTACAAAGTATAGAGAACCCTAGAAGATACGATACTATTATACCTAAAGATGAGACTATAATAGGTACTACTACTATAAATGACATTGCAGTAGTAATAACTAAAACATCTGATAATATTAATAAGATATACAGATTAATGGGGTTTGATAGTAATATGCCTCAAATTAAATTAGTATGTAAAGGAGCTCTAGGTTTATGTGAAGATTTATCTAAAAATCCTACACTAAGTATTGTAGGTAACTATGAATCAGATACTAATATAAAAATATACTTTACTGATGGAAATAGCCCCATCAAGATTATTAATATAATGAGTAATGATTATATAGACAATTCTAATCTTATAGATGAGAATGGAAATATAATTAATCCTGGTTCATTAGAAATAACCCCTGTAGTAAGTTTATTACCATTTAAATTCCGTTGGTTATCTGAAGGTAATCTTAAAGCTGGAATGGTAACGTATTGTTACTAGCTTTTTAACGTACATGGTACTGAGACTGTTACTTCTCCAATGAGTGAATTGATTCACTTAACAAATAGTGTAACTAGCCAAGGTAGTTCTGAATATAAAGGTACAGGCCTAAACAAAGCATCAAATAAGTCAGTAATGCTATCTACTGAATTATCTCTTTAGGACTTTAATAAGTTAAGAGTAATTCGTATATTTTATGAACAGAATAATACTACTCCTACTATTAGTATAGTAGATGAGATAGATATACCAGATGGTTAGACGGATATACAGTATGTAGATTATGGGGCTACTTTAAGTAATATATCTGTAGATGAATTCAATGCTATGACTGGTTATCAATTTATAGCGTAGACTCTTGCAAAAATGCAAAATAGATTATTTGCAGCTAATGTAACAGAGAACACTTGGATACCAGAGGATGAAGATGGTAACGATTATGATGCTAGAGCTTATAGAGCTAATTCAGAAGGAAGTGTATAGCTGTTATCTAGTCTAGATAGTAATAACATTCGTATATCTATAACAGATGATGAAGCTATTAAACGTATTCCTATTACGCATGATTGTATAAATCCTTTCAACAATGTAAAGTATACTAAGGATGCATCTAATTCTTAGAATACATACATATACAATAAAGATGGTGAATTAGGTGGTTATGGTATTAATATAGAGTATTCGTTTGTAACTACAGATATAAATCTAAGTAGTAAACAAGATAAGTTTAGATTGGATCAATCCTGTAGTATGGATGTACCTACTGTTAGAAATAATACTAGGTATATAAACAGGGGCGATAATAAAATGCCTGAAATAGTACAGCCTACTGAAGAATAGAAGAATAATCCATATATACCCAATTATGCTGATCCATATATAGCTGCTAATTATAGAGGATACTAGAGAGATGAAGTGTATAGATTTGGTATAATATTTTATAATGATAAATCTGTAGCTTCTCCTGTACTCTGGATAGGTGATATTAGAATGCCTCATGCTTCTCAAATGCCTCCGTTTAGATATGAGAACAATACACTTATAGGTAATGCTTTAGGTATAGAATTTAAAGTAAAGAAAATGCCTATTGGTGCAGTGAGTTATGAAATAGTTCGTTGCGATAGAACTGAACGTGATAGAACTGTACTTATGCAAACTGTAGGCAGTTACGTGTATGAGTATCGAATTCAAGAGTAGGATAAGTATGTAGGACAAGGTACTGAATTGGATAGTAGCGTTGAGATGAGACCTACTCCTTTTTTCTGTAGTCTAATTGGTGAACAGCTAGCAATATCGACAGGTACAGCTGAAGACGTTGGTAACTTTTCTCTTAATATGAGAGCAAATGATTATATACGCCTAGTATCTCCAGAGATATGTGTACAAGGAGATGATGCAACTAGACTATTTGAAGGTAGTGTGTACTTAGATGGAATTGGTTCATACTATTCCCCATTCGTTGGTGGAAAAGTAAACGACGGTGAGTTTGAAGACTTTAAAGATGATTATGCAAATGGAAACACAATTGGGCATAATGTGAGCAGAAGTATATTCGCTGCAGCAGATTATGTTACCCAAGTAAACGGAGAAGTATTACAACAAGATACTGTACCATACGTAGGTTATGGTAGAAGATGGGATCTTAATGTATTAGCAGTAGGATTTCCTTATTAGGATAGTAGAGGCAAGAAGGTATATCGTGGAGCATCTATAGCCAAATATTTTGTTCCAACTTTTGGCCAATCTCAAGATATATCATATATAGAAGACGCTAAATATCCGCCTAATATAGACTATAATATGTATGGAGCTCCAGATGTAGTAGCTAAAAGAATAAATGTTGGTAATAGAACTTATACTAATTATTCTATGTCTGACTTTATTCATAATGACAATCAGTCATTACAAGGTCCGGCTGGTCCATGTATTATAGCTCATGTACCTGAACTAGAAAATGTATTCTCTGGATTTAACAGCGTACCCACTAATAGATATCCAGAGCTTCATTCATTTGACTCTACTAATGCTATTCCTGTGTTTAATGTTAAACGTGATGGCAATTCTATATATGGTGGTAATACATTTTCATCCAGACAGAATTCTGTATACATAAGTATAGCAGCTCACGACAGTAAGTATGTATTTGGAGGAGATACTTATTTAAGTCTATTAGATTATCCTAATACTATGTTGTTCCAATTGCCTGATGCTAAGGAATGGGATGGTATGAAGAATTACATAGGAGCTTATATACCATTTGAAAGTACTATTAATATGAATTTATTTCACGGAGATTAGATTCATAGAACAGTAACTAGTTCAAATTTTGCAGACTCTTGGTTACAGTTAGAGCCTACTTAGATGCAAGATATACACGTATAGGATCTTCCTTATTTTGTATATAACTCTGTTTACTCAGCATAGAATACTGGTAAACTGTATGTACCTAATTCTATGTATGCTGATAAGGATGTTAAATATACTAACAGAATATTAACATCACAGGCTAAAACTAATAATGAAGTAATAGATCAATGGTCTAAATTTAAAGTAGCCGATTACTTAGATGTAGATAATCAATGGGGCAGTATAACTAACCTTAAAGTATTTAAAGATAGACTGTTTTATTTTTAGAATACAGGATTAGGTATAGCATCCGTTAATGAAAGGTCACTTATTACTGATGATAATGTTAATCAGTTAGTATTAGGTACTGGTGGTATATTAAGTAGATTTGACTATGTAACTACTACTAATGGTTCATCTATTAAGAATGATAAAAGTATAATTAATTCAGATAATGTGTTATACTGGTATGACTATGATAAGAATGAGTTATGTTCTTATACTGGACAAGTAAGTTAGCTATCTAAAGAAAAGCAAGTACAATCTTACTTTAATAAAAACATTAAGGAAGATAGAACAAAAGCTATGTCCTTGTTTGATAAGAAGTATAATGAGGTATGGTTTAATATATTAAACAAACCATTAATATTTAATGAGCAGTTAGGTAGATTTACATCTTTCTATACATTTAATCCTAAATGGTCGTTATCTATTTCTGATAGAGTAGTAGCAATAAAAGATAATGAACTACATACTTTACATGATACTGGAGTAATAGGCTTAACTCCTTTAGATAGAAAAGCTAAATTATAGTTAGTTGTCAATAAAAATGCTCCTTATACTAAAGTATATGATAATATTAGATTACAAGGAGAATTTAGAGATGGCAATCAAAAAACTATTAAAGATGATATCATAGATTATATGAAGTTCAGTACTAAACATCAAGAAGCTATTAGAGAACATACTGAATAGGAGCTCGATGAAGAAGGAAGTATCATTACTCCTGAACAGCATATAATAACTGATTATAGAGAAGATACGTTTAGATTCCCAGTACCTAGAGCAGATAAGAATGAAGACGAGTTATCACTACCTGCTAGACTGAGAGGTAAGTATATGATTTGTGATTATGAGTTAGATTCTGATATAGATCATACTTTTGAAATACCGTAGATTACAACAACATATAGAAATTCATTAATTTAATATGAAAAGTAAAAAGAAAACAAAAGTACCAGCATATGCATTTGGAACTCAATTTAAAGAAATTGGGAATAATATGCTTGAAAATGCTCCTGATGTACTAAATACTTTAATAACACCATTTTAGAAATCTAATGCTACTACAGGAGGACAAGCTGTTGCACAGTCTATAGGTGATATAACTAGTGGTGCAGCTACTGGTTTTAAGGTTGCTGGTCCAGTCGGTGCTGCGGTAGGTGCAGGTGTAGGTTTAATAGGTAGATCTGGTGAAGAGGCTAGAATGACTTCTTTTACTGATTATGATGAAGGTAGTCTTGGTAGTGGTCTAATTGGAGCATTTAGTAATAGAAAACTTCGTAGGAAAAGAGCAGCAATTAAGAAGAATGCATATAGTAATAGAGCTGCTGTACAAGGTACTAATTACCTACAAAGTGAAGCATATGATGATATGATAGGGATGAATACAGATACTATGGCCAATGGAGGAATGTCTTCCTCTTTAGCTTACGTAGATGATGGTGAATTAATATAGACTCCAGACGGAAGTATAAGTAAAGTACCAGAGAATAATAAACCTACTGACAGTAATTTAGTTAGTTTACCTGAAGGCAGTAGAGTATTAAGTGATAAGCTTAAAGTACCTGGTAGAAAAGAAACATTTGCACAACTTGGTGAGAAAATGATGGCAAAAAAGAAAAGTAAGTATAATGACAGATTTGCAGAGAATTCAGCAAAACTAAATGAAATGAACAATAATATGATTCATGATCAGTTGTTTGCTATGTAGGAATCTGTTAAACAAAGTAAAGGTATTAAACCTAAGACTAAGTAGATACAAGCAGCTGCTTTAGGTGATGAGATTAAACCTGGTTTAGGAGATAGAATAGTAGATGCTATCTATAATCCTAATCGTAAATGGGGTGCTGGAGTGCAGTGGGGAACTGGTAATAATCAATGGTATCATGTACCAGTTAATCCTAATAATACACAACCACGTAGACGTAAAGCAACTTCTACTTCTACAAATACGGGATTAATTGATGAAGGTAAGCCAGAGTTACCATTTACTTGGTACGGTACGGTTAACCCGTTAAAACCAAAACATCCAGAACTATTAACTGCTACTAATGATGAAATGGCAGGCTTAGGAGATGCTCTTACTTCTCAAGCAGATAAGGTTACCACTTTACCTAAAAGTAATGCTTATAACAAACCTGAGCCTGAAAATAATAAATTTGATTGGGGTTCTGCTTTGTCAGGTATGGCTTCTTTAGCTCCTATTATGTCTAATCTATTTACTGGTAGACCTGAAACAGTTGATGCAGTATATAATCCATATGCTACTAGCATTACTAATACTATGCGTAGACGTAGATATGATATTAATCCTGCCATTGAGGACTTAAATCGTAATAGAGCTACTAGTAATTATAATGCTAGCCAAATTAATACTAATACAGGAGCTAATTTAGCTTATAGATTACAATCAGCTGTTAATACTGATAGAGCTATAGCTAGTTTAAGATCTCAAGAAAGTAATGTTAATAACCAATACTTAAGTGATTATGCCAATACTATGAATAGTTTAGGACAGCAATGGGTTAATGCTACAAATATGGCTAACGAGGCTAATGCTCAAAACAGAGCTACCACTAGAAACATACGTAGAGCTGGTTTAAGTCAGTTAAGTCAATGGGCTCAGAATAGAGAATTGATGCGTAATCAGGAGTCTAGAGATAATGCATTATTAGCCATGTATGCTCCATTTTTACAATCTGGTTATACATCAGATACTATTAAACAATTTAACAAATGGTTAAGAAAAGGAGGTAACAATGTAGGCTAATAGATATGATAGAGCGGCAGAAGCCCCTATATTGAACACATATGTACCTATCAACTTTGGTGAACTATACAGGATAGGAGCCGCACAGAAATAGGCTGTAGATGAGGCTGCACAACAATTTAACGCTCAATTGCAAAAATTTGGAGAGTTTAGATCGCCATCAGCGATAGATACTTAGAATTACTATAATCTAACTATTAATCGTTAGGACGTACAAGATGCTATAAATCAAATAGTATCTAATCCTGATGCATTAAAAGATGCAGGTTTTCGTGCTAATTTACAGTCGATTATTAGTAATACAGATTATGGATCATTGAGTTTGCTTAAAGAAAGTGCTGATAATCTTAGAGCTGGACTTGAAATGAGAGCTAAAATGGAAGCAGAGGGTAGATATAAACGAAGCTGGGATTCTGCGAATATACCTAATTATGATACTTTAGGAAGTAAGAGAGTATTTGATCAAATTACTCCTTTACGCTATATGACAGCTGATGAATTAGCTAATCCTTACTTTAGCAATCTCAAACCCAGTTCAATAGGGTCTGTATGGAAAGATGGAGTCAAATACAATAGAGTAGGCATTACTTATGATACATTGTATGATATTGCAGATGCTAAGTTTAATGATTTAATTAGTACGCCTTAGGGTCAACAGTATTATAGAGAAGCATTAGATGCTTCTGGAGGGGATGCTGAATTAGCTAGACAGAGATTCGTAGGGATGATAGCTGACTCACAGAGAGATAGAATTGTGAATCAAGATACTGTAGATCCATATTGGTTAGCTATGGCTAAACAAAGTAATAGGGGTAGTAATGAAGAAGTAATAAGACCTAACCCTACTAGATTAGATTTTTTAAATGATAGTATTACTAGAAATACTATGTCTGGTATAGGTAATAAGTTTAATAGTTATAGAGATTATATATCTAGTTTGATCACTAAGTATCCTAATAGTAAAATTGCGGATGATGCTCGCAAAGGTCTGCGCAATATAGACAGAATGCAGAATGAATATGGATCTATGGTATAGGCAGCTAATGAGTACAGTGCTAGATATAGACAAACTGGTAATGATGAAGATTATGTAATAGCAGTAGCTGCTAGCAACAGAGCTCAGCAGTTATAGAGTTAGATGGTTGGTTTAGCTAGCAAACATGTAGTAAGAGATGAATTTTAGAGAGTAGCTGGTTTTTCTCCATTAACTAGTCAAGATAGTAAAGAGTTTAATACTAAATCTTATTTAAAAGGAGTAAATTCTGCACTTAACAAAGTAAGTGCTCCTGTTGGTCTACTAGACAAAGACGACTTATTAACGGGTGTTGGAGCATTATCTACAGAAATACAAGACAGTGATGGTATTAAACATTAGGGATATCAATTTAACACTACAGAAGGATTCTTATTACCTGAAACGGTATTTAGTATGATTGCTGGTAATGAAGGACCTGGTAGAAGAGCTCGTAGAGATGCTGGTATAGGAAGAGACACTAGTTTTCCATTTAGAGAGTTAGTAGAAAGTGGTCAATTAAGTGGAGTTCAATTTATACCAAATAATAAAGTAGTAAAGACAGGGCCTGGAAGTATGGCTTTATCCGGCAAACTTAGAATACCTAAAGAAAGAATTGAAGAATCGCTAGGAACTGGTATGTGGACACATAACCCTGTATGGTTTAATGAAATGGCTTCTAGTTACTCTATGCCATTTGGTAGACAGACTACTAAAGGCGCTCTTAAGCAACAATTTGGAGCTTCTAAAGTAACTGAAGTAGTAGGACAAGATGGCGTTGAATATTATGAAGTAGATGCTTATAGAACATTACCTAACTCATATACATCATCAGAGTATTGGCAAAGAGTAAATCAAAGATGGCAAGGCGGATCTTCTAGTGGTATTGGAGGGTCTTCTCAAGCTAAAGATGAATACCAGACATCAGCACAACAATTATTAGGCAGATAAATATGGCAAAGAAAAAGAAAGTATATGATACATCATTAATAGATGGTATTAGACAAAGAACAGCAATGTATGATGCTATGATAGCTCCTCAGATTAATACTGAGGAGTATATGCATCGTATGGCTAATCCAGATGCTAATTACGAAGAAGCACCTGATAATTATGGCTTTACAGATTGGGCTTCTAACGCGTTCTATGATTGGAATTTAACGAAAGCACAAACTGAAAGAGACGCTAAGTTAGGAGAGTATGTAATGGCTGATTAGGATTATAATACCTTAATCAGCCTAAAAGATTATATAAACTCTAGTAAAGCAGTAATAGAATTATCTAGATAGTTAAGTTAGGATCCTACTAATGAATAGATAAAACAATAGCTGTAGGAAGCATCATTGGTGCAAGTTAATAATAAATCTGCATATGATACTGCTATATCTGGTAAATTCAATAACAATTATCTTAATAGTTATATTACAGGTAGTCTTAAACAAGGTAATCTAGATAACGCATTAATAGAAATAGACAAAGAAATCAACCCTATTACTCGACCTGACGGTAGTATGGAAGATGATAACATCTATAACAAGAGGATAGTTTCCCTTAGAGATGCTGAAATACAATCTGACAAAGTTAAGAGATTTGATGAAAAGTTAACCTCAGAATATTATAGAAAGAACAAAGAAAAGCCTGGTATGGATTATTCTGACATAGACACTTGGTTATTCAAATTACCGGGTTTAGCAGGATCTAGTGCTGCTTCTGTCGGTTCTTCTTTGTTAGGTACTATATCTGCTTATTATGCTGCCAGTGCTGGTAATCCATTAGTGGCAGGAGCTGCTGCGTTAATATCTATAGGATCTAATTTATACAGTAGAGATCAAGAGTCTAAAGCTGAAGTATTCTAGAACTACAAGCAGTCAGTAAAGAATACAGCTAAGAAATTAGGTGTAGACGAAAGTGTATTAGCTGATGCTAAGATTAAGATGGCTCAATAGGGTTATAGCGCAGATCAAATTAATGATGATGAGTATGTATATGACCGTATACTTTCTGGAGATATCAAAATAAATAATAGAAAGTTTAATAAAGCTATGCTAGATAATAGAGAAGGTCTAAGATCTCTATATATAGATAACATGGCTTTATCGATTAGTGATATAGCTCAACAAGCAATAGAAGTAGTACCTATAGGTTCTATGGCTAAAAAAGTAAAAGGTTTAAAGACTTTAGCTGATAAAGGTACTAAACTAAAGAAGGGATTGCAAGAACAATTATCTAATAGAATAGACGATATAACTTCTTTTGGCTTAGATAATGTAGGTAGATTACCTATGAGAACTAAACGTAGAGCCATTACTGATTTAGGTGGTCGTATATTAGTATCTGGAATACTAGAAGGAGCTGAAGAAGGAGTTCAATATATCAAGGGATAGAGATATATAGATAATAATTTTGATGCTAATCCAAATCTAGTAAAAAGTTTTATACGTAATATTGGTACTGGAGCTCGTGCTATATTTGCAGCTATTACTCCGTGGGATCCTGTATATTCAAATGATCAGGAGTTTATGGAGAACTTTAAAGGAGGAGCTCTACTAGGAGGCTTAATGACTAGTGTGTATGGTGCTCCTTCTGCAGTAATGCAAGTAAATAGTCAATTACCTACGGATCAATTTGTATCTGCTTTATACGCAGAACAGATGGATGCTAAAGATAGAGTTAGAAAGAATACTATGTATAGTAGCTTCATTAGAACTGGTAAGTATGATAATCTTATGAATTCTTTCGATGAAGCTGAAAATATAGTATCTAGAACAGAAGGTCTAGACATATAGGATGTACAGAATGAAAGAAAAAGAGCTGAACTTATAAGAAATATGTACACTTCTCCTGTTACTATGAGCCAAGCAGTGAAAGCAGGTATAGATCCCAGAACAGAAGAATATGATGTATTTGTAGCATTAAAAGAACACCACGAAGCTCTACTTACTGAAGCTAGTAACAACAGAGCTAATATAACATCAGAAGTAGATCAGTTGATGTATAGTCCTGAGATGTCATAGTATATATCTTCTATTAAACCAGATGTAACTCCTGATCAAGAAGTAGCTATTCGTAATCTGATTAGATTGAAATCTTAGACTGAATTATATGATCAACTCATAACTGACTTTACTAATAACGGTAATAAACTATCAGAACTAGAAAAAAATACTGGTATACGTACCTCTAAGTCTGATGTTATTAAATTTAAGCATTTATTAAATAAAGATAAACAATAGATAGATGCTGTTTATCAATAGTTGCGTAAAGAAGCAGAAGATTTAGGTATTACAGAGGAACAATTAAATGTTCCTAACCTTCATCAGACTCTTAAGGACTTACAAGAAAAAGAAATTATAGCAAATCTTGATTTTGAAAGAGCTAAAGCTGAGAGAGATGCTATGAATAGTCCTAAAGGAGCTATAGCAAAAATCAATAAGTGGCTAGATGTGGAAGATCAGGAAGATACTTTTGTATAGGAGTTGGATGATTTATACTCTGGAAAGAAGCAAGAGGATGAAGTAATAGATAGTGAAGAAATAACTCCAGAACCTGTAGAGGTTACAACAACACCTGAAGTTACCAATCCTGAACCTACCATTGCTGCAGAAAGTAAAGCGTAGGATACTGCTGAAGATGTAGCAACTGAACCAGAAGATATAACAGAGGCAAGATAGAACGCTAGTGCAATACGTAATAAATACTTTGAACAAGAAAGGAACTCTAAAGGAGATGTTGTTCTTGTACCTAGTGCTAAATACAAAGCTGGTAAATCGTATGCTAATGCAGGTCAAGCTATGAAAGATATTTATTCTTACCTATATCCAAATAGGTAGAATTATCAGGAGTATAGCGCATCTAAGTTTATGGAGAATTCTGAAGACGGATTAAAGAATCTATGGGAAGATATGAGAGATACTAGAATGTAGTTAGAAGAAGAGCTGTATACTAATGGTAATTCTAGTAAAGCTAATAGACTAGCAGATACTCTTAACTCTCAAGTTGAATTGTCAAAGTTTATTATTTAGAGTCACAGTAAAATAGCGCAACGTATAAAAGATTAGGCTCCTGCTAGACTTGAAGAAATGAAGCAAGCTAGATAGGAGGAGCAATAGGCTGCAGAAAAGTTAGAGGAAATAAAATCAGAAGAAAGATAGAAAGTAGTAAAGCAGAATGACGATACTCCTACTAAGAGTGCAGATGCTATTCCAGAAGTACCTGCTACACCTACACAAGAACAGCCAACTCAAGCAGAATTACCAACATTAGCTAGTATAATGGGTGATTGGCTAGGAGCAGAAGCAGCTAGTAGTTTGCAACAGTCACAGCAGCCTCAGCAGGAATAGATACCAGTAGAATAGCCCACTACTGTAAATACATAGGAATTAACATATGATAAAGATGAAGACCCATATTCTCATGAAATTAATTACAGATTAAGTGAAGGTTCTAGAGATGCTAATGGTAATTACATTAGAATATCTAAGAGATATCAAGGAATGGAAGACTATCTTAACGATGATGATTTATCATTAGTAAGTAGTAAACCTGACTTTATACCTGAAGTAATGAACAACGGGGTTCACTTTGAAGTGCACGATTATACTAATAAAGACGGAAAAGTAGAACCTGCTATTTATGCTATATTTGATTACAAAGGTAAAAAATACGCCGGAGCTATTAAAACCGTTGAAGGTGGTCTTAGAGGTAGATATAGCCCGTTTAATAGGCTACCGTTTGAAAAATAGACTAAGATTGTAGATAATCTGGTCAGATTGAGAAATAAGATTATAGAACTGTATGAACAAACTAAAAAGAATCCAAACCTTGAGGTAGTTCCTACAGCTCTTAGAGCTACTACTGGAAGATTTAGAAATGAAAAAAATCCAGATAACGGTCCTAAGAATAGAAGCTTACTAGATTCAGCATGGTTAACTATAAAAGATCCATTTGAAATAACCCCAGATAATACACAAATAGGTATAACTACTGGTCCTATAAACAATGAAGTAATAAGATTAAGAAACACTATATTATCTGTAAAAGGTGGTAGTCTTGGTCAACCCATGTGGGTATTAAAAGTTCCTAGATTAGATGGAGAATACGATACTAAGTTAGTTAAATTGAACTATTAGACATTTGCAGATAAACCTCAAATAGCGGATCTGATATTAGATTTAGTTACTAGTAACGATCAATTCTATACCGACGCTAAAGGAGTTAAGACTAATCTTAGACCCATTGACATATTAGACTTTATAGTAAACTTTGGTCCTCATACAGCTGTAAATCCTAATGATACTAGATTTACTCCTCAATAGATTCAAGCCAAACAAAGAAAACAATTTTTTGTAGATGATAATGGTAACTTAGTAATAGGTAATACTAGCTATAGTATAAGTGACTTAGTTAGTCAACCAGATATTAGACAACAAGCTAAAAATTATATAATGTCTAATTTCCATTGGAACATAGATGAGCAGGCTCTTAATACTTATTATTTAGGAGGTGATTTGCAATCACAAGTAACAGATCCTAGATTTAAGTCAGTTGCTGCATTCTTAAAGAATAGTAATGTAGATAAGCTTACTATTATTCCTGGATTAATAGAATTAGACCAGAGTGAATTTGGTATAATTGCAGGAAGTAATGGTCGTAAGACTATTGATAGTAAACATCCTAATGGTATGAGTACTCTAGGGTGGTATATCAAATAGGGTATATTACTCACTGATATAGCTGATGAGTTGTGGGATTCTAATATATATGTTGATGATGTAATGTTGGCAGATAAAACTGCCGAAAAGATATAGTAGTAGGCTCAACAAAAGGTAGAGAAAGAATACGAAGATCCTATTAAGACTAAAGTATTTACTTTACCAGATGAAAGTGGTAAATAGACTTCTGTGAATATGGCAGATATATTTGCTATATTAGATGGAAAGAAACGAGGTCCTAATATGGAGGTAGAGGTATAGGAGGACAATACTCTGTGGATAAATGAAAAAATGGATCTAGAACAAGCCAAAGAATGGCTAAGTTCTACTTTTGGAACATCTCCTCAGATTATTCCTACTATAATAGATGTTACAGAAGCTGGTACAGCTGTAGTAGGTAGAGTAATAGAAGATTCTGTATTAATTAGTAATTTTGCTCCTGTAGGTACAGAATATCATGAGGCATGGCATAGAGTTTCTTTACTCTTGATAGATAATAAAAGAAGAGAAAGAATCTATAATAGGATGAGAAAAAAGAATCCTGAGATGACAGACTCTCAAATAGAAGAAGCTTTAGCAGATCAATTTAGGAATTTCATGTTAAATGAAGCTGGAAGCTATGCTTTTGATACTAAGAATTGGTTTAAGAGAATATTAGAGTTTATTAAGTTATGGGTTAGAACTGGTCAATATGCTTTAGCTAAATTATATTCTGATATTAATAGAGGTAAATTCTATGGTGTTAAACCTAACAAAGAAAATGTAGATAGATTTAGACAAATATATGGCGCATCTGGTCCTAATTTAGAAGTAGCTGGTTACGAATTAAAAACTATTACTCAGTATAATCAATTTGATAATATAATCAAATCTCTTACGTATGCATTTTTTGCTGTCAATGGTTCTAATATTGTACCTAATATAGAATATTCGGCATTGGCTGAAGATAACTATCAATTTGAAAGATTAAAACTTATAATAGAAGCATAGGCCAGAACTTATCCTTCTCCTGTAATGGATGAGATTCTTGAGAAATATGAGACTGTATTTATGCCGACTATAGCTACTAGATTAAAACAACTAGGTATTAGAGCTATAGATCGTAATGAGGATGAAACTATAAGTGATATAGAAGAGGGAGCAGAAAGAGTTAATATAGGGCAGCATACAGTAGAAGGCATGAATATATCTATTAAGGACAATGCTCCTGCAGAGGTTAAGTTCTTCTTCCAAACTATACCTCTATATGAGATTAGCCCTGATGGTTCTATGTCCATGAAGATAGATCCTATTACTCATTTTGCTAATTTTGTTGATGCTAAGACTGCATGGGATAATATACTTAAAGATTTGTCCGGGTGTCGCACTATAGCTAATATAGTTGATAAAGTAGCTACTTACGCTCAAAATGGTAGTGCTTTTCATTCTGCTTTATTATTTAAATTAAATAGACTTATTAAAGATTCTAATCAAAAGGAAGATTTAGTTAAGGCTGCTGATGCTGAAGCAATGCTTACTAAGATAGAAACTGTAGTAACTTGTGACATAAATAATTATGTCACAGCTAAAGTAAGTAAAGATCCAGAAACAGGATTCATTAAACATGAACTTACTGATAATACAGTTGATGTTAAAGCTGCTACTTATCCTAAAGTATGGTCTCAAGCATTATTTACTAATGCTGGATTGTTTAAATACGATAAAGAAGGTAAAGTGATAGCAGAAGAAGGGTCTAAAAAGGCTTTAGATACTGTAATTAAGAACTTCAATAGTGTTATTACCGCATTTAGAAATAATAAAGGTATACTTAAGATAGGAGATAGAAATATTGATTTACATGAAACATCTAACTAGAAAATGCTTAAGAAGTATTTAGTTAACATGTTTAATGTAATAGGTATTGGCATTGATGTACCTACTATAGATAAAATGTTATTATCCGGTAGATACGGTAATCCTAAGTCAGATGCATTTACTCTTATTAGTGAGTTCTCTAGTTCAACTGTTAATTTCGGTGGTATTCCAAAAATAGTAAGTGTGCTTGAGGCAATTAAAAATGCTATAAATAGCGATAGTACCATTAAAGAAATTAAAGTGAATGAAGTAACTGTTGATCCTACATAGGTATGGAATAATATAGGTTACGTTAAAGAGTTAGCTAATTATTATGCATTTACACATGCTACAGATAATAGTTTGAGTAGCTATGGTCCTGATGGTAATTCTTATTATATGGTATCATAGAACAATTTTGCCAAGGATAGACTTAATGAAATAGTATCAGATCCTACTGTATTCTAGGAATTAGAATCTGTAGTTTATAATGAGCATTCTATTATATTGCAAGCAGTTAGAGGAGGTAATAGAAATCTATCAATGGAAACCTTTATTAACTTTAAGGATACTACTACTGGAGATAAAGGTAGAGATTATCACGGTATTACTGATAGAGAAGACTATATAGCTAAAATGACAGCTGTATTTAATAATAGAATAATATTCCCTACAGTAGCAGATAAGAAAACATATCATTTCATTAAAGGAATAACATTACCACACGAACCTATTAGATTCAATAATAACAATGGTCAAACTTTTGTTCAGTATGGCGAACAAGCTATGGACTATCTATTAGGTTATTGTTACGATGAACTAAACCAAATAGAGTTGTGCTTAAGACAGATAGATGATGATCCTAATCATTATAATCCAGAAACTGGATTACATTATAATGATGATGGTACTATAAATAATGATTGGATCGAGCCATCTAGACGTATTAAAAACTTCCATACTCCTAATAAATATGATTATAAAGATAAAGATGGGGTTAAGCACACTGTAACTTTGGAAGGTAATGGAGCTAGATTCTTATTCTTAACCGGTATATATACCAATAAAGGTTTTGTTAACTTTAATGATCCCACCAAATCAGCTAAAGAATGTTTACAATTAGCTAAAGACTATTTCTTTAATACTTCTCCAGAAACACAAAAGGCTTTCTTAGCTGGAGTAATTAATCGTAGAGTAAAGAAAGAATTAGAATATGCTAGAGATCTTGGTTTAATTACTATGAATGATCAAGGTAATATATGGAGTATACGTAATGTATTACTTGATGATAATGTAGTAACAGAAAGATCAGCTAGATATTAGAGTGTGGATAGTGCTAATGCGGAAGCATATGCAGTATTCGATATGATATCTGACTATGTGATGAATAGTATAATATCTATTCAAGAAGTAGAAAAGCTATTTAGTGGTTCACCTGCGTATTACAAAGTAAAGTATGATAGAGAGGGTATAACGGACGTATCTATTGACAAAATCAAACGTTTATGTTCTTTGACATCAACTGGTTTGAATAATAGATTAGACTTCTTTAATGATCCAATGCGTGATGAATATGTAGTTACAGAGCTTAAAGATCACGAAATCATGGATAAACAATACCATGAGTATGAAGGTTTGTTCTATAGGGCAAATATAAAAGAAACTATATAGGAAATGTTAGGAGAAGAAGCTTGGAATGAGGTAAAAGATCTTAGCATACGTGATATAGAAAATATATACCCTGAAGAAACTAAAATTGCTAAACAAGCAGCTAAAGTAGCTGTAGCTGGTTATAAGAAAGGAGTTAATGTAGCTGACGCTGCTGTATATATAAGTCCTAATATGACTAGAGACCTACTTAGAATGCGTGGTGTATGGAATGCAGATATCAAACGAGCGTTTGAGGTATTAACTAATCCTGTTACTGCAGATAAATGGGAATCTGATCCTAAGTTATATGCAGAAGCTAATAAAGTCATATTAAATGCTATGAAGTATATAGCGTTTGGTACCAGATTTAGAAATGGATTAGGTATACCTTACTTCAATAAGATGGCTTTATTCCCGTTATTTAAATCTGTAGCTACTGGAGATATTAAAGCTTTATATGACAGAATGGTAGATCCTAATGATCCTATTGATATGGCTATGTTTGATTCTGCAGTTAAAGCTGGTTCAGAATCTCCTACTGCATACTATAGAAAGGCTAAAGATAGTGAAATAGAACTTAAAGATGGTCAGACTGTATTATCTGCTTCTATAGTAGACTGGGCAGAAAGCGGATAGGGTAATACTATTACTGATTTGAGTAAACTCGTAACATACAGGTAGAAGTTTAAATATATCAGACAGCAGTTAGAGACTAATCCACATACTCATCCGGAATAGATGGCTGGTACACAGTTCTTAAAAGTAAACTTATCTAATTTACGTAAGGATGATTTATATGGTCCAGACGGTTCTCAAGTAACAGGTAGAGAAATCAATGATACAGTAATGGGAGCATTGAATACTTTATCTAATATGGGTAGATAGGATATGGTAGATGAATTGTTTGTAGATGGTAATATAAATGTTACAGCATTAGGTAATATGTTAGAGCGTGACGCTAGAGAATCTGACGCTAATGATAATGTATTATCTGGTCTTAAAACTAAGAACAATGCATTTGTAATACCTTTATCTGCATTATCTGACAATAAATGGTTAGAAAGTAGATTTATATCTATGATTAATAAACTAGTTATTGATGTACATATGCCAGGTGGAGCTTTCATCCAAAGATCTGCATTTGGACTCGAAGCTACTAGCTAGAATGTTATTACAGAAGATATGATCAATGACGGAAAACCGTTACTTATGATAAATGAGAAGGACGGTTCTATGGATTCTGTAGTAAGTATTAACTTATTTAAACATATGATACCTAACTACAGTAAAATGACATTTAAACAAGCTAGAAAGTGGTTATTAGACCATAATATCATAGGATAGAATGCAGATGCTACCGGAATTGGTTATCGTATTCCTACACAGTCCATTGCATCAATATCTGCATTAAGATTCGTAGATGTATTCCCTGAAATTATGGGTGATACTATCATGCTACCTGAAGGATTTACTAAGCTTACTGGTTCTGACTTTGATATTGATAAACTATATGTAGCTAGATACTCTTTCAATAAGAATGGAGGTATTATAACTCACGGCGGTGCATTAACTAGAGAAGATGTGGCTAGCGCTTATAAGAATGACATTATTAAAATGTATATCAAAATTCTTCTTACTAAAGATAATTCAGCTATGTTAAAAGGTTCTATTGATGATGCTACTGATACGGTTAAGGGAATACTTAAAGATATTGAAGGTACTAGTTCATATCATCCAGAACCATTTGAAGTATATACTCCTAGATACCAAGAAGATAGAAAGGCAGAATATACTGGTGGTAAGGCTGGTATTGGCCCTTTTGCATTGAATAATGCTCATCATATTCTTACTCAGTTAGTAGGTATCAGAATGCAGAGTAATGAATTCACAGGAACTTTATAGATAGAAGATATAGGTCGAATATACGACTATCCTACAAAAGGTAATCCTAAAGGAGGTCGTATATTAGACTGGTTATCTGCTATGATTAATGCGTTCGTAGATATAGCTAAAGATCCTTATATCGTTAAGTTGAATGTTAATGCTTGGACATATAATATGGTGTCATTCTTATTACGTACAGGTAAAGGTGCTCAAACATTCTATTTTGTTAGACAACCTATCTTAGTAGAGATGGCTAATGAAGTACTTAAGACTAAAGGTAAATATGGTATTGATAGAACTAAGACTCCCTCTCAACTTGAGAAAGAAGCTATTGAAAAAGTATTAGATAAATACGACCCTACTAAAAAGTTACGTAAAAAGTATGAATACATAAATAGAAAGAACGAAACTAAAGCTTCAGAATATCAAGATTTATTTAGAACCTATATTAACGATGAAGGAGAAGTAACATCAAGAACAAGATAGTTATTAAAGATAAACCCAGAAGATTCTAAAAACTTTAATGAGGAACAAGTAAGAATATACTACGCTTGGTTAGCTCTTAAACCTTATGCAGATGATTTAGCTAATCTTGTTAAATTCTCAAAGATTGATACTAAGAAGACTGGTAAAACTTTTGCTGAGCAAGATATATATTATAAAGGTATGCTGGATATGGAAGAAAATAGTAAATTCGCTAAAGGTGAAGTTACTAGATTTTTCAACGAAACATTCATTCGCACAAAAACAGAAAATAGTATACCTTTAGGTTCATCTATATTCAGAAACTTATTACTACGTAATACTGATCAATTTGCTAATCAAAAACACATAGCTTTATCCTTAGTAGGTAGAGCTACCAATGCCGATTCTAAATTACTTAGTGCAGTAATAAATGGAATGGAAGCTTAGATAAAGAGTCAATTCTTTAATCAATATGTTAAGGATAACAATATAGATCTAAATACTATGTTCCAAGGACGTAATTCTATACCTAATAGACTGTATAGATTTAAGTAGGAAGTACTAAAGGGTAATCCTAGATTAAGTCACTTACTAAATAATGATGGTACTATAGCTAATGATTTCGTTAACTACTTAATACCTAATATTAATAAGGAAGGATTAGACTTTATTGATAGATCAGAATAGTTAAATGCAGATTAGGCGCAAGCAAATAATCTTATCAACTATTGGAGATAGTTATTAGATGATCCCGAACCTTCAGTTAAGAGATTGTTCAGAGATTTAGCCGTATACTCTTTCTACACATCTGGAGATAATACAGTAATGAATGCGTTCTTTCAGTACCTACCTAATAGCGAAAGGATTAATATAGGTTATACTCAATTCATTCAAGGTAAATTAGATCAGATGGTTAATAATGCAGATAAATCTTATAATGATATTGAAGATTTATTCTTAAATAATTGGCAAAATGATAAGCTAGTAAGACCTGTAGACATGTATGGTGGTAAATATCAAGCTCCATTAAGATCTGTAAGCCTTAATAAAGATGCAGTTATGCCAAATATTATATTTGGATAGAGAACTGATATGTAGGCTGCTGTTATTAAACCATTAAACTGGGTAACAGTAGATGATATAAAATATCCAATATTCCCTCCTTATGTTAAGATAAAAGACAGTTTAGGTTTTGAACCTGCTAATTGGCATGTATATAGATTAATAGGTTATATTGATAAACCAGAAAGAACATGGAAAGGTAAACTTACTGGTAGAATTTTATATACTCCTATATATGGTTTGATATCCAAAAAAGGATACAGCTATAAAGGCCATACTATCGTAGAATACGGTTTATCAACTCAATTTGAATTTAACAAAGAAAATGAATGGGACTATTTCGAGGCTTTAAATAATCTTGATGCATTATCTGATATGACTGATGAAGTAGAAAGAACATATTTTGAACAAGATAAGGCTTACATGCATCATATTGGAGAATTACCATCATATTCTGGTATGAATTATGCTATAGCTGAGCAGGATAGAATATTTGAGTACGAACAAGACGATACTGACGATAGTGTTGAAGGTGTTGTACTTGAAGAAGCCAATGAGAATGATACTGAAAACGGTGAAAACATAGATTATTATAAAACATATTCAGGAATGATTACAAAATTAGAACCTAATCAAGTATTTGTTTTTGGGTCTAATACGCAAGGTAGACATGGTAAAGGCGCAGCTCTAACGGCAAGATAGAAATTTGGTGCTGTATATGGATAGGCCGAAGGTCCTTAGGGGCAATCCTACGGTATTATAACTAAAGATTTAACCTCATCTATACAACCATCTAGAACTAAAGAGCAAATAGTAGAGCAAATAGAGAAGCTATATGCGTATGCTAGAAAAAATAACGATAAGGAATTTTTCATAGCTTATTCTGGAACTGGTACTAATCTAAATTATTACTCTAATGAATAGATGGCAGAAATGTTCGCAATTGCTCCAATTCCAGGCAATATTGTATTTGAAGAAGAATTCAGTAAATTAGTATTTTCCGCTGTAGATAAGGAAATAGATAAAATGTTTAATAACTTTAATAGCCAAGAACTTTCACTGCAACAGAGAGAACTTACTGGAGTAGATTTACTAGCGTTATATGATCAAGGAGAAAAAAGAATATTAGAGATATTAAATACTTTAGACGATTTAACTGCAGAAGAAAAGCAAACCTATTTAAATGAATTCGCACAGTAGATAGCAAGAGATAATGTTAATACTCAAGACAAACTTGAGGAAGCGTTAAGAAAATTCATTTGTAACTTATAATTCCAGATAAAAATATGTATAAATGTCCAAATAAAAATCTTCCAGAATGGAAGGAATTAGAAAGAGTTGTACCAGAAGTTGCATATACTGTCTGGGATTTGAATAATGGTTACGGTATAGATAAGGCTCCAAACGGTGAGCCTTCTATACTGTTTTAGGATTTATTAGATCATTTTGATGGCAATAGAGAAGCAGCTATAAAAGCTAAAGTAATGATATTTTCTACATCATATAAAACATGGTCAAACGGCAAAGATTTAGACGCTAACAAGGAGCCCATTATTTCAGATGTAATATCTTCCCCTAGCGTAACATATAATCCAGAAGACTTTACTCCAATACCTCAAGAGGATATGAGAGTAATTAATGAGGTAACTAAATTATATGAGAAGATACAGAAAGGTTTAAAGGATAGATTAAACTCTATCAAAAGATATACTGTTAAGAATCCTAAAGTATGGAATCAACTATAGACTACAATATAGCAACTAGCTAATTCCGAAACAGAGGAAGGTATATATCAATTCTTATAGCATATTGATGAATCTATAAACGATAATATTAAATTCTTAAGTAAACCTACAAAGAATATTAGTGCTAAACAGATTAGATAGTTATCTAATGACTATGTCGGATTCTATAAGCCTCTTATGGATGATATAATATATTTATTCGATACTACCGATATATTTAAAGATAAACCTGATTATGATACTATAAAAGAATTAGCTAATACATTATCGCAACAAATAGATAGCGTTAATAATAAGTTTATAAATGTACTTAAATCTAAGGGTTATAGTATGTTACAGCAGTATCTTACAGAACTAGGTATGCCGTAGAATATGATATAGGATACTATCAATTGGTTAGATGATCCTAAACATGATTCTAGTTTATTTATGGATTGGTTTGGTATGTCTAGTAATAGCAATAATGCTGTACAATAGATTATAGCTAAACTACTTAATGATACTAAAAATGCTACAGATAGAGAGACTATGAAGGTTGGCATTAAATTAGTTAAATTAGTAAATGCCGCTAAAGAAAAATATGGTAACGATGTACAGAAGTTATTATATGAAAAATTAGATGATGGCACCTATTCTGGTAATAGAGTAGCTCCATTAAATAATGGCCAATTAAAACGTGATTAGAGATAGTTCATGGATAAGTTGGCTGAAAAATTAGGTATTTCTAAAGATGATAATAATATGTATGTACTACCACAAGATGAAGACATACAAAAAAAATGGTTTGATGAACTAACTAAGTGGTATGCAGATAGAGCTCAAAGAAGATACAAAGCTGAATATTACATTCTTAGAAATAAGATGCTATCTATGAAGACTAGAGATGCTGAAAGAGAAATCCAGAGTACGATAGACAGTATTACCCAGTCTATGACAATTAATGGTGTATAGTATGAAAATTTACTTACAGAAGCAGAATATAAATAGTTAGAATCTCTACGTAAACAGAAAAGATTATTATCTAACATATTTAATATAGACGGTAGCGAAAAGACTGGAATAGATAGAATAATAGCAGACGAACTAATCTCCTTTCATGAAGAAGTGAATAAACATATTAAATATGATATAGACAAAGATAAGTACGAAAAGGATTTAGCTAAAGTAATAGAAAGATATAGAGGGGAGACCGCTGAAGTATAGTTATGGAAACAAAGAAATACTGTAACTAGGTATACTCAAGATTTCTATGATAGAATAGCTAATTTAGAGTCTGACCCTACTAATAAAGATCCAGAAAGCACCTATTAGAAATTACGTTAGAGAAGAAAACAATTACAAAATCTATATAAGGATCCTCATACTAATAAGATTGATATTAACTCATTAAGCGATGATGAGAAAAGAAGCTTATTATAGTTAGATCAAGATATAGCAAATGCATACACTGCTACTCAAAAAACAGAAGGAGCTGATAAATTCTCGAATTTCGCAGAAATAGTAAATACAGAGTAGTATTATCATGATATGGAGTAGGCTAGGAATGCAGGAGTTCAAGCATATAATGAATGGTTTAATAATAATCATTATGAAGACGTAAGAGGATTTATGCATCCAGCTTCATATTATACAGAACTTAGACCTCTACCTGAATTTGCTTAGTAGTATACAGAAACAGTACCATCTAGTAAATACTCTAAAATACTGGAATCTTCAGAGTGGTACAATCCTGAATTTGATGAGAACGGACCTGCTATTTAGCCTAACAAGAAATATTATAATAATAGCAAGGCTTATAACGAAGTAATGAATAAACCAGAAGTAAAGGAATTATATGATGAAATTACTAATATAATGAATGAAGCTATGAGTTTCATATCATTCCTCACTAATAGTAATGAAAATATGATGCCGCAAATAGAGGCTAGGTTTATGTAGGTACTGAATCGTAAAGATGGAATACTAAATAAGTTAAAATATGCTGTAGAAGATTTTGCTATAACAAAAGAAGATGATTTAGATTTCGTTAAAGAGTTTTCTACTATGCCTAATGGAGATCCTATTAAGGTAATTCCTACTAGATTTATTACTCCATTAGAAGATACAAATAGTATATCTACAGACGCTGTATCTGCTGTAGTACAGTTCTATAATATGGCTGCTAACTATAAAAATATGTCAGCTAAACAGGATGAAATAGAATTAATGCTTAATCTATTAAAATAGTTATCTATAAGAACCTCTAAGGAGTTAAAAGGTCCTGGATCTACTAATGTATATAAATAGTCACAACTGTTAGTAGATAGATTAATGTATGGTAGAAATAAAACTCCTATAGAAGGTAATATATTAGGTTATGATATTAACTTTGGTAAAGCTTTAGATATTGTTAGAGGATTCGTTACTAAAGTAAACTTGTCCGGTAACTTATGGTCTATAGGTACTTCTTTCTTTACTGATGCTACTTATACTACCTTAGAAGCTAAAATGGGTAGATATTTTGATTTAGAAGATTTAAACTTTGCTAAATCTGAATTTGCTAGAGAACTACCTAATATGATGTAGAATATAGGTAACCCTAATCCTAAAGGTAGATTACCTTATTTACTTATGCTTAATCAAGTAGTAAAGGATAATAAAGAATTATTTGATAGATTAGATTAGAGTCAAGTATTACGTTCTATCAATCAAAATTTCTGGTTTGCTGGATATACGTAGTCTGATTATACTGTTAAAAGTCATACTTTATTAAGTATCTATCATAATTATCGTTTGGTTGATAATGAAGGTTTTATGTCAAAGCAATAGTACATAGATAAATTCTACTCTAATGACAGAAAGAAAGGAGCAGTAGAATTTAAATAGCTTACTACTACTTTATATGACGCATATATAGAACTTCCAAATGGTGATGTAGTAGTAGATGATAAATATAAACCTTTAATCACAGATAAACTATTAAATGATGTACGTAATAGAATAGAAATCATAAGTAAACGAATAGATGGTACTATCAGAGAAGTAGATAAGGCTGCTGTACATGCTAACGCTATGGCATCATACTTAGTATTGCACCGTAATTTTATGATTTCTGCATTACACGATAGATTTAAGCCTAAACAATATAATTTAGATTTACAAACTATAGAAGAGGGTTATTATAGATCTACAGGTAGATTCTTGAAGAATGTTATAGCTAATAGACATTTTGCTATTAAATAGTTATTAGCTGATTATAATAATATGCAAGAGTATGAACAATATGCAGTCAGAAGGGTATTAAATGAACTAGTTCTTATAGCTGCATCTACTGCTGTAGCACTTACTATAGCTAGTATAGTTGATGGAGATGATGATTACGATACTTGGTTAACACAGTCAATAACATATTTAGCTATGCGTTCAGCATTTGAATTCCGTACTATGTATAATCCTTTTGAATTTATGGCTTTAATCAAATCTCCGACAGCAGCGTTCAATTGGTTCGATAATATTAGTAGTTTTATAAATTTAGTTAATCCTGCTTCGTATATTGGTGATAGAACTCCATTTACTATTATAGATAGAGGAGTATATAAAGGTATGCCTGTAATACTTAAAAATATTATTAAGGTAACTCCATTTAAGAGTATTATAGAAGCTCAAGATCCTAAATCAAAACGTAATTACCTGCAGAATCAATTAATGAACTTCTAAAGTTTCTATATCAATTCTCAATTAGTTTAAATACTCTAATAAAAAAACAAGCCTACTGACTATTAAATCAGTAGGCTTTTTAGTTATAAAGACTCACCAATATCTTCATAACTATAATAGTCTTCCTCTGGTAGTTCTGCTTCTATAGACTCACCAAATCTATACCAGCTATAGAACAACCTTTTTTCTAATTCTGGCACTTTTATATTTTGCCAAAATCTATTAATCTCTAGCATGGCATCTAAAGTAAAAGGTTTACCATTATTACGAAGACGTTTAATATCTTTACTATACTTAGGATTACTTAAACAGTAAACGGTATAGTGTTTTTTATTAATAGTTATATAATGTTTATTATAGTAAGAGTCTAGCTTGGATAACTTGCAATGTGTTTCAAGAGACTCAACTGTGTTAACACTACTATCATAAACAAGAAAGACCTTATCTTCTAAATAAGGTCTATTTTTATCAGATGTAAAAGCATTTATAAATCCACTCTCTACAGTTAAATCTCTCCATGTAATATTATCATCACATAATGGCACAATATAAATACTTACATCATTCAAGTTCTTCAGTACCATCTTCTTCGTAATATTTACGAGTATGATCCCAATTACCTGTCTGATAATGATATGATAATTCTGTTAAAGTTCTGATAATAAGGTCCTTACGACTATCTAACTCTAATTCATTAAACATATTAAATACTCTCACTTCATTATTACCATTCGTTTGAATAGCAATAATATATACTTCACAATCATAATCTGAAATGTCAATTCCTTGATCTTTCATATACCAACTAATTGCAAGCAAATAATAAGTTATCTGTCTATAATAATCAAACTCTTCTACAGAATGCTTAAAATTATAGACATCGCTAGTTGTTTTTAAGTCGATTAAAGTAATCTTCTTATTTATATGATCAAATATGCATCTATCAAGTAAAGACTTACAAGGTGCAATCCAATCATCAATAAGTAGCTCCCAATTAATATGAAACTCATTGTGAGATTCTACTCCAGGAGTATCTTCTAGTAATTCTTTCGCTTTCTTATGATTATCAATATTGTTCTTAATATTTTTAAGCATATTCAAATCAGCAAAAGATATTACTTTTTTGTTTTGTTTCTTTTGTAAATATTCAATGTAATCATTGAATTTCTTTACTAAATTTGTTGCTTCTAAGAGTTTATTTTGATCTATTTTAGTATTATTATAAGCACTATTATATGCTTCTAATAATATTGAATTTTCATCATCTAATGGTTTAATTAGTTTAAGATCTGTATAACGTTCGCAGAAGTCTTTTTGTTGCTTTACTTTAGGTACTTCATAGTCAAGAATTATATAATCGTTCCAAAATTCTTCTGGTTGAAGTATATATTCATGTATCATAGTACCTCTTTCAAGCTGAGGAAGTTTTAATCCTTCCTCTTTTCCATCTATCATATCACGATAGAAACGCGGCCCTTTCTTTAGGAACCAACCAATAGCTGAATTGGAAATACGTGTGTTATCAGAATAATATTCACAATCAATAATCATTCGTAATATCTCCATTTAAATCCACAACAATGGTTACGTTCTCCTTTGCAACACTTAATTATATTTGCTATATTAGTATTAAATTCTTTAGATGCATCTGTAATTGTATTCCATCTTTTAATTTCGTTCATGTCTAAATCATATTGAATTACTCTTCTAGTAATATTGTTATTGTTTCTTCGCAAATGAATATTTTTATAAGTATTATTATACTCATAATTACACCATTCCAAATTTAAAACATTATTGTTACTTTTATTTTCATCAATATGATTGACACAAGAATAATTATTAGGATTAGGAATAAAATTCTCAGCTACTAATCTATGAATTAATAGTGTCTTATTCTTACCTTTTTTCGCAAGAACTACATACTCATAACCAGCTGTTGTAGTAGTTGTTTTACGTATTTTTTCTTTAATTAAGAATTTTCTACCAGATTTACTATTTATATATCTAGTTAAAGATTTTACTTTACCTGTATTACTTATCTGGTATAAACCTTCATAACCTTTTATATCTTTCCAAATTTCCATTATAATATTATTTTATTATTATAACGTAATCTTCATAATAAGGTTTATTTTTCTTCTAAGTTAAAATCAATAGTTACTATTTTAGGTCTTTCTCTTTCAAGATAACTGTCAGTTAGTATACTACAGTTATATTGATTTAAATGACCATATGATATACCATCATGCCAATGTCCAAAGAAATGATGCTTATACTTACCGAAGCAGTAATGTTCAAGCTTTTCATTATAATTAGGATTTTCATGAGTAATAAGTATATCACAGTTTTGTATCTTTTCATATGGACATACATACTCATCATATTCATTCCGAATATCTTCAAATGCCCATGTTTGCCAATGTATAGGAGCTATCCAAGGAGTTCCATAAAAGGTTACTCCTTCATATTCATATAACTCATCAACAAGAAATACTACTTTATCATTAGTTAAAGTTGATATCTTAGTCTTAAAATCTTGCCAACTCAAATCCTTTACAATATCATTAATAAGATTTTCTATATAGATATCATGATTTCCTGGAACTACAATTACCTTTTTACACGGTAATTTGTCTACCCAATTGACAAAAGTAATAGACCAGAATTTATCTGATTCTTCGTTACTTCTCTGAGCAAGTAAATTTACTATATCACCTGCTATACATAATATATCACATTCTGGTATATTAATTAAATGACCATGTATATCACTTATTGCGCATATTCTCATGGTATAAAGTTTTAGTTAGTTTATATATAATTATACTATAAAATAGTATCATTTTTTCAGTTTTTTTATTAACTCATCTACTTCTTTTTGATTGTGAACTATATAGAAATTAACTTTTATACTATTATTATATAAGTAATATCTAAATAGTTTCTCTCTTAAAGGCCAAGCTTCATTAGGATATCCTTTGCATTCAATAACAAAGTTATCTCCTACAAAGTCAGGTAGATAAGTCATTGCTCTATACTTTTTATTATCAAAAGTAAAAGCTGGAAGTAGCTCATATCTATGCATTTCATAATCTGCCTTAATATTAGCTTCTTTCAGCTTCTTATATGTATAGGTTTCAAGTTTACTACGAAATCTAATCCCATTATATTCATTAGGAGTTGCATTCCGTACTTTACTATTTAGCTATCTTTTTCTTCTCATTAATTTTCACTTTTACGGTACTTATATTATTAAACATAATATACTCATCTTTATTATATGCTTTTATGGTACTTTCTAATGTTACATTCTTATTATTATATAAGCTAATTACTCCAAATTTGAGTAATTTCCAAAATGTTACTGCTTTAGCTTTATTAACATTAGATCGTAACCAACTTATAATATAATCTAATAAAAAGATAGGTATACTATATATTACTAATAACCAAACTAATGGGATAGATAATATAAAACCAACACTTTTAATGAATTTCTTCATATAACCAATTTTTAGTAGTTTCAAATCCATTAAGTTTAATTGCATCAGATATATCTTTTGCCTTAAACTTTTTATGGACTAACATTCCTTCTAAGCCTGTTTTAAGGCTCATTTTACGAAGATATTTAACTCCAGCTGTATCTCTATCAAATAATATAATTATACGTTTAAAACGCTTCTTAAGCTGGTTTAGAGCCTTATCTGGGATAAATGTAGACTCTGATGATGGGCTTATTGCTGGAATACCCATCTCGTATAAACACATGACGTCTTTCATACTCTTTGTAATAATGAGTATATCTCCAGTTTTAGGTAACTGTTTAAACCCCTGAATGTCGTTCTCAGTCAGGTTATTACGCCACTTTGTATATTTATCTGCTAAAGGTCTATATATTTTAAAATTATTATAAACCTTATAAGCATACATAGGATTATTATCCTTGTAAATACCCTTTACAACCCCGTTACATAAATAATATTTTATACTACTCACTCCAAATTTCTTTAGAGTAGTAGTAGAAATATTAAACTGAGACCAGTAATTGATATCTGTTAGAGTAAAGTCTTGCCTTACAATACCAATTACTGTCTCGGTTGACGGTATATATTGCTTAGAGCTAACGAGTTTCGTATCATTAGTAATTTTAAGTTTATTAACTATATCATTGAGTATATCTGAATAGTTAGTTAGTCCTGTAAAAAGTGATACAAACTTAATTACATTACCACATTCTCCAGTACCATGATCTTTAAACATTAACTGTTTAGTTTTTTTACTATAATAACATCCAAAAGAGGGAGTTTTATCCTTTCTTAATGGTGAATTATATATCATACCTACTTTAAAATTACCAATGTACGCTGCATATATATCATACTCTGTTACTTTAGATAATATCCAATCTAAAGTAATACTTACATTATCTTTTATTTTCGTTGTATCGTAAACCATATGATATATTTTTAGTGATAGCTAAGGAATCGAACCTTAATTAACCATTACTATCATGAAAACGTGAGTGCATGCTATTTCTATTCTATGAATTTTGATGCCTCCGTCACACCTTACATTCGGCGTATAGTGGCATGCTACTCACGTATCGCTATATTATGCCTAGCGTAGGCGGCTTATAGGATTATCTACAAAATTAGAAAGGTAAATTATCACTAGGCTGATCACTTACAGTAGTAGTAAGAGGATTAACCTCCTTATCTTCTTTATCTGCAATAATCAGTTTAGTAAACTGATCAATACCTGTAATTTCTCTAATCATGCTTTCATTCTTACCCTCTTCGTAGAAACCCATAGGAATATTCATAGGTTCAATAGAGGCAAACTTAACATAACTAGGGAGTGTAGTATAACCTTTATCATTATAAACTATCTTTACTTTAAGTAAAATATCTTTATTAGCACTATTAAGCATTGTTACTACCCAATTGGCAAATTCTTTATAAGAACTACCACTGAATGCTAATACATTCTTAGGATAGAAACACTTAAGTATACGCATAATACGAGTTACCTGGTTAGTAGCTTTACTCTGATTCTGTTCTTCAGTATCACCTTCACGAACAGCTGGTTCCCATTCTGTATGAACAAGACTTTTACCATCTTTTTCAAAAGTAAATTCAATAAACTTCTTCCCTGTAGGAGACTCTGCAAATTTTGCGGATACAAACTTAACGTTGTCATGAATACCTGCTTCCAAGTATTTAGTGTTATTACTATTATCTGACAACTTTACTTCATTTGCTAATTCTGTACTAAATATCATAATATCTTATTTTTAATTATTCAGGTAAATAAACTTTATTCCAATAAGCAGTAATGTTATTATTTTCATCACTCTCTGCTATTACTATATTCTTTCCTCTTAAATGAGGTGCTCTAGCTTCAATAACAGAATTATCTCCGCCTTCAAATGAGATATGTGTCTCATTTTTCTTTCTATATACATAACCGACAGCATCTGCTTCGCCACATATAATGTTTGCTAATGCACCTACCAAATCAAGAGACATTTCTGCCATTTCTTCACCATTCTTATTAATCAACTTATCTTTAGTATGACCAATAAGTATAAAGTTATCACATAATCCACGGAACATGTCAATAACTTTTCTTACAGCTTGTCTTATATACAAATAACCAGACCCACTAGGTAATGTTCTTAAATCTGTACCTTCATACTTTTTACCCATTGGAGTAGCTTTATAAAGCTGTATAGCGAAGCTCATACACATCTCTTCTAGACGTGTAGCATTATCTATAGTAATATATTTATAAGGATATTTACCAGTTTCCTTTTTAACCTCTCTTATTGCATTAGCTATATCACCTAAATCTTTTACAGATCTAGCTTGAACAGCTAATGCCTCTAAGAACTCTGAACCACCTTCTAAATCAATAATTAGGTTGTTATCCAGTGCTGCTACTAAAGTAGTTTTTCCAGCTTTTGGTTTACCGAATAAAATCAAAAATCTAGGATTTTCTACTTTAGCTTTTACTTTTTCTTTTGGTAATACAATCATAAAAGCTTTTATTTTTTGTATTCCTCTGATAAAGCTCTGATAATCTCTGATAAAATGGAATAAGATATTTTAATTAAAACAAACCACGTTTCTTAATATTAATCGTGATATCAATAATAGTTTTCTTTGTCTTCGGTTTTAAATAGTTCAAAGAACCAAATGCAATAGGAATTACTTCATAACCAATCTGTACGAAGTTATCAAAGATTTTAACCGGAGTACCAAACTCATCTTTAAAGTCATAGTCAACATCAAACGGACAATGTTCCTTTGCATAAATATCAAGTGCATTAATAGCCTTGAAGAATTCTGTTTCTAAATCGAAATTAATTACATTATCTCCCCAACACTTAAACGGACAATTAGCACATTCCTTCGGCAACCATCCAATATTATGAGTCTTACTCAAACCTAAAGTAATAATATCACCTGCACCAGCATATTCGATGCCATAACTGCAGGAAGGATAATCACTCTTACTTTCTACAGTCATCCAAGGATAAGCGTTAATTACTCGGTCCATTAAAGACTCCTTATATGTTTTTGCACTCTTAGTATTTTTCGGTAATGTAAATGTATATGATTTCATAATTTTCAGCCTTTTTAATTGTTATTACTAAACGAAATCTTCTTTACTGGTTCTTCTTCTCGTATAGTCTCAATTAAATTATTGTATTTAAGGTCATTATCAAACTCAAGTATAGAACATTCACCTGCATCTCTATTCTTTAGAATATGCAAATAAACTTTATCTCTTACTGGTAGACGATTTGGTCCATAACTTTGTATATTGAGTAATTCTGGCCTATGAATACATATAACATAATCTGATGCATGAAAAATAGTATCAGCAGAAGATATATCGCTACGCATTGGATAATGCATAGATGGATTGTTAATTCTTTCAGGATTTTCGATATTACGATTCATCTGTGATAACTGTATTATTGTAGTATCAGGAAACTTCTTTACTCTAATAAACAGTTTCTGTAAATCGGAAATTACTTGTAGTGCACTTTCACGATTTTGCCCTTCAACAAGTAAAGTATGATCAAGTATAATCACAAATTTCTTGCCTTTAGCTTTATTTTCGTAAAAGTAATCAATGGTAGATGCTATATCTGCAACAGTACCCGGTGTATCTACATAATATATCGGATATGATTTTATCTGTTGAGAGGTTTGTTCTACTTCTTCTAATAATGAATTATCTAATTCACTAGTAGAACTATATAGCTGAGCAGTAGTTTGCCTTAACTTACTACTTAATTTTCTACCTACTTGTCTTGAACTTAACATTTCAAACGAAAAATTAAGTACTACTACATCCTGATTAGAATTTAAGTCTATTAAATCACTTTCAAGCGTATTTACAAATGAACTTTTACCACTACCAGATATACCTACAATTGTATATATAGTATTAGGTTCAATACCTCCCATACAGGATTTATTAAACTTATCCCATCTAGTACGTAAAGAAACAATCTCATGATTTTTTCTCTTACGAATATACTCTACTGCTTCATTAGTAGCAGAAGATATATGTCTAAATGTTAGTGTTTTAGTAGATATCTGTTCCATAATTATAATAATCTTGGTTAGGAGTTTCTACTTTCATTTGTTCCTCAATAGTTTCCCACTCATGTTGAGTGAGCCATTTCCACATAGTTTTCATATAACCTATTTTACCTGTACGCATACGCTCATCTATTTCGTATTTTAAACAATTCATGATATGTTCATGTATTGCTTTAGATTTGCCTACAATGTGGTTATATTCCTTCCTACATTTGTTCACGTTAGCTCTGAGAAATCCTTTAGTTCCATCAGGTCTCATAACATAAACTGGAAATTGGTCATAAAACATATCAAACATAGCTTTATCTTCTTTAAGAAGTTCTTCTAGTTTCTCTGTTTTACTTATGACTTGAGTATCTCTATCATACTGGATAGAGATTAAACCTTGAGTCTCTAACTCTTGTATTTCTTCTTCATTAACTAGGCTGAGAAGTCTCTGAATGTCTTGATTGATTGTTTTGATATCATTCAATACAAGGGTTAGGAATACTAATTGATTAATAGATAGTTTTGGTATTCTATCTAAGATAGAAGTGTCTATTTCTAAAATCATAGTCTTATATATTATATAAGCTTATGGTTTATCTGAAATATATCTGATAAGCCTCTGTTAATCCCATAGGCTCAATTGTAACGGTTTCAAATCTCTGATTATTTTATAGGCTTCCATAATGTAATACCTATAATTAATCTTTCTTTCTTCAATTGGTTTATCATCAAACTTATTTAGAAGAGTAACACCAGATGCAGTTAGCATATTTTGATACTGTCTTTCTTTAGCAACATATCTTTGTATACCTATGTATGGTTCATTATATTCAACAATTTCACCATCTTTATAACCTGTCTCTTTCCATTTCCATAAGTAAGCACCATTAGTACTTGCATAGAAACGATTAGTTCTCTGTTGCTCTTTGTTCATATATTCAACATGCCATTGTTTACCAGTTTTCTCAGACATTAAAAAATCTCTTATATCCGTACAATTTTTAATTGTATCTTCAACTGATACTCCGTCTTTAAAGAAGTTTATTACTGCTTTGGGTATAATTTTTGGAGTTAATCCTTTACCTAATTTTACAGTAGTAATAAACATTCCTTTCTCTTTTACTTTGTTATCTTCAGTAATAGCGAAATAGTCATTAATAGCATATTGATACATTGCTTTAAAACGATCCTCTTCTAAAATAAGTTTAGTAAGCTGTTCCCATTCTCTACAAATACTGTTTACTTTAGAATATATATCTTTCTTTAGTAAGACGAATAAGCCATCAGTATTTGCTTGGACGATTCGGCATCCATTTTGAGTTAATTTTTCAGCTAACATAAGTAATAGCAACTGCCCATTAATTCTAATTTGCATTACTGCAAATGGGCTATAACAGAAATTATGTTCATTCTGTAAGTTACCTGATAAACCATTTAAAGCTAACTTTAAAGTTTCGTTCTTTACTTTATCACCATTGTGTTTAGCCTCAATTCGCTCATCTTTAATTTGCTTATATACTTCTAAAAATTCTTTACCTAAATGTTTAGGATAGAATTCATACTCTATAAGCATACTTGGATATAGTGAAGCGCAATTTATTCTGACTATATCTTAATTTGGCATTTCGTCCATACATAACCATACATGCTAGGTTTTTCGCCTGAACATACAGCATATATATTATGTACTTTGTATGTAGGATTTTCTTTTATTATATCTTTAACTCTATTCCACTCTTTAATAAATTTACCGTCTTTAGTAAATTGTTTGATAGTATATTGAGTATTTATTAAAGATAACTTTTCTTTCATTCTATCTTTAATATTTGGATTATTCTTCCAAAATTCTGAAGATTTTCTTCCTATTTTTTTTCTTTCTTCTTCATCTTGAAATCTTTTAATCTGAGCTTCTGAATACCTTCTTTTAGTTTCTTCTAGTGGTATCATACCTATTTTAGAATTATCTCTCCTAAGATTGTATCCTTTATCTCTATTGATTGTATCAAATAATTCGATATAATAACATTCTTTGTCTTTTAAATTTTCTGTAGTGTATTCTAGTACTTTATAATCAAAAGTATCTGAACCATACTTATTCCAATCTTCAATAAAATATTTATTATCTTGCTTAAATTTATTATGTTTTAAATAAGATTTATGAGCGTTTATTCTAGAATAAATATTTTTACTACAACCTATATACTGCTTTCCGTTTACAGCACAGATTATACTATAAATACCTGATTTTTTCCAATCTATACGTCTTCCTTTCATGTCTAAAGTTTATTTTTTATAACGTATAAATGGGTAGAAGGTTGCCAAATTCCTCGCTTTTCGTACAATTATCAGTACTACTCCATCACTGGATAGTCGATGAACCTTCATCCTAAGTAGGACGCTTGGCTGCGGATTAATCAAACTATTATGATTTTACTATCTTCTAGACGTTACTCTAGATGCTACCTACTATATTACTACGTAGTGCAGTTATAATAGTTTAACGATTGTTCCCGCAATTAACGAGGTTACGACGCCGCTTTTATCAACGTCAATATCTATAAGCATTTCATCATCTCTAGGAATAATGATTTCAGGGCTATTCACAGAATGAATACCTCCTACTCCTACAGAATAGCGTAAATTATTAAATACAAACTTGTTCTCGTATCCTTTTCTACCTGGAGATACTATCTGATTTTTCATATCATCTAATACTCTTTGCAGAATAGGGCTATCATATTTAATAAATGGTAATATTACATCTTTCAATGGTATTACACTCATTGGAGACCTTAAATCTTTAATATCCTGCCAAGTTAAACCTGTCTTTTCTAGATATTTCTGAGTTAAAATCTTCATTCCAATGTTTACACCATCTTTACTGAGTACTCTTACTCCATATTCATCTTCAATAGCGATTCGTAAATCAACGTCTTTCTTACATCTATTTAATAATTCTGAAGTAGATTCAATATCATTAATATTATAATCTATCATAGAGTTAAAATCTTCTAACGGAAGAGGTTTAGTCCAATCACATACAAATTCCTGTACATTAGGATATTGCATTGTTACCTGTATTTCCTTTAAACCTACTCTAAGTTTATTAGAATATAACATAGTAAGAATATCAAAAGTATCAAACCATATCTGATACTTCCAATGCTTCCATGCATCTATATTATCCTCACTTGAAGTAGTTATAGTCTTACTTAAGTTAAATATAGAGCTACATATAGTAGGTATATTATATTGCATTAATTTATCTTCATATTCAATTATATAATTGATTATAGGATTATCATAATGCAAATTATTATAACCACAGAATATAACATTTGCTGGAATGTTAATATTTGTAGTATAATAATCTCCCCAAGTAATATATTTATCTACTTGTTTAAAGAATTTAACTAAATCTCTTAGTTGATTTTTTCTCTCTGATATCTCAAACTTATAGATGTCGTTTGTTTCTGTATTTTTTACCGAACAATGAAAGATATTTTGAAATACCTCAATATCATATACGTAGACTATCTTTCCTCGTATAATCATATTATAAGTATTTAAAGTTAGATCTCATGGTTGGACTCGAACCAACGCGTTCACACTACATAGTAGCGGCTCTACCACTGAGCTACATGAGAAACCAGTTTAAAACATGGAAATAGAAATATTATGCTGTTTTAAGCATTTGTTTAATTTCTTTTCTGTAAAAAGAACGTTTAATAGCTTTTGCTATTGTATCGTTACTTTTACCCTTGCAACCTCCTACATGTTGCTTTCTGTTTTTACTTCTACCTACGTAGAATGCTAAAAATTTCAAAGGATTCTTTTGAGAATTGCTTTGTTTCTTGTTTAATTTCTGTAAATAAAACTCCTTAGAACTGTTTTCTTTTTTCATAATTTTGATAATTAATTTATTAAACTTATGCTGCTAATAACTTATTACGGCTATAATAAGTTATACTATTATCTCCTTCAATATCCTTTACTGTTACTCCTGTAAATGATGTATCTTTCTTGTACTTCTTAGCTAATTTAGCAGCTTTACTCTTTGCTTCATCTCTAGTAGATGCTTCAAAGTTTCCAGTAGCAAAATCGTATACTTTCATATCATTATCCGAGCACCTTCTTTGTATAGCATATTGGAAATTTCTTTTATTAGGTTTTTCTTTAACAGATAGCTCTGCAGCACTAGGGGCTGTCTGTTTACCTTTCTTAGGTGTTAAAGGATTACTACGTACTGACTCATCAAATTTAGTCTGCATAGATTTTCTTGCAAGTTTATCTGCTTTTATCTTCTCTTTGTTTTGTTCAGTTGTTAACGTAATAGCTTTAGGTTTAGTGAACATATTGTTCTTAACTATACGCGTAAAATGTTTCTTCTCTTTACGAGTATAACGTATTGTAGGATTATATCCTGCTTTCATAAGAATATTCTTGATTAATTCTTTTTTAGATTGTCTTATAGATTTGTTTTCATTCATAGCATCTTTTGCTACCTTAGTAGTGTATTCAGATTGCTTCTTATTTCCTGCCCACTTTACAAATCCTATTACTTTCCCATTCTCGTCATATTTAATGACTCCAGATGGTCCCGGTTTCTTGCTTACCGTCATTATTTGATAAGCCTTATAGCTTCTATGAAACTTATTCTTGTTACTTCTACGATTCTTTATACCGGTTCTATTATTTTTCTTTGCTAATATCTTTTTCATAATTTTTGATAATTAAGTTATTTACTTGAAAATCCTTTTATTTTGCTAGAATTTTCTTCCTTTATCATTTCACAATAAAATATGGTAGTAGTATTAGTACCTACACCTATACTATCTAATTCTCTTTCAGGATGTTTACTAGCCCAGTTTATAAGAACATTGACTCTATTCTCATAAGCTGAACTAGACTCCCAAAATTTCTTTCTTACATAAATTGCTTTTCTAACTTCTTTCATATTTATGCAGCTAAGGATAAAGCAGGAGCTTCAATATCGAGTTCTGCTTTCTCATTAAAATCTGTAATATCTTTATTGATTTTGTTAATTTCTAATTGTAATTTATTTTTTAGACCTGCAGTATAAGCTGAAGTAAGCTCTTCAGTTTTATCTAGGTTCTTCTTTCCTTTAGAACGTTTAAGCTTTGGATCAAGAGTCTTAATCTTACTTAAGTGAAACAACTGTTCAGTCTTTTCACATAAAGTAAAGATGTTAAGATAGTTATTATCTTTAGGTAATTCGGTAAACTTCTTATAACCCATATTAATACACTGCATATACAGTTTTAATAATATGCGTTCTTCAGATAGAGTTTTAATCTTCTGAAGTAACTCTTTTAAGTCATAATTACGTTTAGCCTCTTTTGGAATAACATTTTCTTCTTTAATCTTATTCCAATAGAAAGTAATTTCATTAGAAATTTCCTTAATACGACCGATTTTACCTTTATTCTTATCTCCGAGCAAATATATTGATGTAATTGATTTCATATTGATTAATGTTTTTAAATGTTAAATACTCGACCAAACTACATCTACCAGTAGTAGTCCCTATGGGATTCAAACCCATAACTTACACATTAGAGGTGTGTTACTCTATTCAATTGAGTTAAGGGACTGTGTAGTAACAACTGCCCAATTCAGCAGTAATTACTATAAATAGTACCCAGTTCAGTACTATGAGATTATTTTTGTTTTTAAGATAATATCCAAATCAATATTTTCTAAATTTTCTTAACTGGCCGAGTACTATAGGAATAACCCGTCCACCAGTTTTAATTCCAACTATTCCATTAAGCCCTTCAAGGTTAATGTCTTCAACATTGGTTATACTATTTTCTCTTGCATATTTTTTGATATTCTCTTGATTAATCCATTTGGAATGTAGTTCCCCATCTGAACAATTCCTCATACAATCAAACAAAATATCAACAATACAATCGAAATCCTTACGTTTCTTTGCTTCGTCGATTATACTCTTAGTAATTTCGTCAAAAGCAAATTCATTTCGAGTCGAATTCGACCCAGTGATTGCATCTGCTATACTAATAGAAGCATCTATAATACTTACCGATTCATAAGTATTAAATAATCTTTGCCACCATAATGGCCCACTTCCGTAAAATAGGAAGACCCGTCCATCTTCTCTAATACTTACTTTTTTAGGCGTTTCAGTACGTCCTCCATTCCAAATCTGAATTTTAGACAATATAGCTGGCTCAGAACATATTAGAATTCGCAGAAGTTCTACACGTAATGAAGAAAGTCTGCCGTTCATAAGCTTCTACTATTTTTCTTCAGTAATTGTAGCAGTTACGTGAATTTCAGTTTCCTGATTATCTAAACCGCACTGCCGTAAATACTCAACCTGCATACGCTGATTCATATCCATATAACTACGGACAGTTTCAGCTAACTGCATACACTTACGTGTCATTTCTTCATAGAAGTTCAACACACTCTGGTTGGATAACTTAGTTAAGTCATTCAACATTGGAAGTTCTTCAGCTGTAAAGAACATAGGTTTAGAACCTGGTTTACTCAACCGTTCAATACACTCAATTACATTCTGCCGTGTTGCTTTAGTGAATTCAGGATCAGCAAGCTCAAAGACTAATGATGGATCATTCTTCTTTTCATTCAAGATGATTTTCGGACGTCCATCAACATCCTTCTCAAGTAAACTAACTGACTCAACATCAATAGCCTTGAGAATATAAGCTTTTACTTCCTGACGGAAAGTATTCTTACCTGTAGCTACATCTTCTTTCCATTTAAGGTCAGGAGTTTGCGCTACGATTGTAAATATCTGCTGTCCAAAGAAGGGCCCAAACTTCTGGGCTGTTTGCCGATAGCGAGCTAAAATTTGAGCTGCCAAACCCGGAGTGTTAGCTCCATTAATATTATTTTCCATAAAAATGTTCCTTTTTGAGTCCGTACTTGATATACCAATACGAACATGTTATACAAAAAATTGATAAAGTCTCTCCACTGTTCGATTATTTAATAACTATTCAGAATAGGAATAGGTGAACTCAATCACATAATCTACTAAGTATAAAAATAATAAATTGAAAATTTATGAGAAATACTCTGTGAGTTACTTCTGATAATCTCTGCTATTTCTTAGTTTTATCGTCCCGTTTCGACGGTTGAAATTCAATTTATACGATGTTCAACGCACCCCTCACCGTAAGCGTATAACGCGATTAGATGCGATATAAGCCACTTTATCATCAGTTCCTTAGAACCTACTGAGTATGTCCGGTATTATCGAAATTCGTCAAAATTACGGTTGTTTAATCTAACATTACTAAAATCATAGACTCATTGCTTATAGCATGACCCATCTATACCATTTCCAGGATTTGTTTGTTTATACTGCACGAACATTAGGATTTCCACCTATCATCGTCTCCTTGTTTGCTTATGGAATATCTTCATCATAAGTGTACTATTGCCCTTACAGAGACAGTGTAAGAAACAACACAGGTAACTAACGATTCAGCGTTCTCTCACATACAATGTTGCGCATTGTACTTTACGAGTGTCTTAACAGTCAGCAATGTCGGTTGGCAGTCGGGGTGACTCGTACTCCTTAACTTCTACTTTACAATAGTAGCTTGAAATCTCTGTACTATCATTGGACTTCCCAATTAATTAAAAAGTTAAACAATTAGAGTTCATTTTATCATAGCTGACTCTACTCAGCGTAAGTAAAGTTGATTCATTAAGTATATCATCATATACTATAACTATTACTAAATTGGTTTTAGGATTCTAACCCTAAAGCATCTTTAATAACTCTATTTACTTCCTTAATCCATAACGATGTTTATTATCCAAAATTCTGGTATGAATTAGTATAATAAATCAAAGGCATTTGCATATCTTGAAATGCTTAAGCTCTGCCGTTTTTTACAAGGAGTTTCCTCTGCATCTCCTAATTTATTTATTATCACGTAATAACACTTGCTAAAGGTGTCCGCTTCTAAGTTCAGGGTTATAGCGCTCTCATACTCGCATTTTAGACTATTATATTTTAGTCTCGTCATTTCTCATATATTATACTCATCTACACGACAAAACTCATGAGTCACCTTAGACTTGAAAGACGGTATCAATCTCATATACCTCATCCCTTATACGTAAATTCTTTTACAGCACACTATTTACGATAATGTACAGGATTGGCTCCTGCTCCACGATAATCAGTCAAGCTTTAACGTTTACATGTTTAATTCTTGGATCATTGCGTTTCCAGCTTTCATATCCTTACTTTGTATAAGTATGTACCATAACACGGTTATCCTTACATTAGTATTAGTAATTTACTCCCTTCATAAGTACAAGTTCCAATATCCACAATTGCATACTGCATCACAGCTGATGTGTACTGAACACTAGAGTTAGCCTGTTTCCCTTTCTGGACGCACAGTAGCGCTTTTGTTAACCGATTTTGGAGACCGGTAATGCGTTATCTGCAATCTCTTTTTTTCCATGAGCTGGCTGCTTGCTTAAGGTGAAACTAACCTTTGCCTCTCGGCTTTACCTATTCTTTCCAAAGGAATAAGTTAGGAACCGTATTGTCCCTATTTCGTCATCGTGTTTATATCCCTTTTTGATTCTGCTTTTGATAAACTAATACGGATACAGGGATTTCGTTCCCTTTGCACTGTTTAGTACTCAGTGTGTCTTCTCTTTAGTACTGCGTCTTTAGAAGTCTCCAAACGGTTCTCACTTCCTAATGAGGATTGTACACGCTCATCCCCTCTTATGTAGTTTTCAATTACATAAGCTAACATCCTACCTTTTGAGTAATCTCACAGTTTTAGCTGCTAACATATTCTCGGATCATGTAACTTTTCGGGCCATGGAGAAATGATTCCAAGCTCCCTGACAGGTGCGACCAGTATTATTATATACCTTACCGCATGACTTCCTCGGAGTGATTTACGCTATAGTTTTACTCCTCTCGAACTGTGATATAATTATAGTATTTATTATACGGTTATTATCACTAACTTTTTACCGTAGGGCTGTTATCTTTAACCTTTATTTCTTGTTTTGGTGTATTGACGCTTATTATTTCACCAGTGGTAAGATTAATAGAAGCTACTACTTTCTTACCTAGACATATGTCGACAAACTTATTTTTTACATCACTACTACTGATGTAGTCTATTGGCTCCATCTTTGAAGCATCAAAACCATCCAAACATTTGCAAGCACTACTTACAGACGAACGTAAGTACTGTTCTACATACAAACAATTATTTATACTACTATTAGCTTGGTCTCTAATAAAAGTAGACTGATTACCTTCTACTATAAAGTATTCAGTTTGAGATTGTATAGAACTTAATTTAGCTCTTGCCTCTCTTGAGTCCTTAATGATACGTGATAGACGTATCATCTGCTGAAGTATAATTTTATTGTTCATATTTATCTACTATTGTTAATGGAGTTGCCGGTGATTCGTCATCAGATACCTTACTTATAGCATTTACTTTCGGATATCCTGTTGAATTCGTCTTCTCTATTACTTTAGTTTTCCACTTAACTACTGGCTTTGGTTCACCAGTAGTTTTTACATTCACTTTTGCGTCTGTTGTTCCTTTCACAGATACTTCTAATGTAGATAAGTCGACTTCGACATTTATCTCATCTACAGACTTTTTCTCCTCTTTTATTACTTTAGGGAAGTTAGGTAACTCCACTATAGAGGGTATAACAGGCTGTGCCTGTATAACTTCTGTAGTTGCAAACATTTGCCTACCAATGAATACACTGACAACAAACATTCCAACTACAGTTAACATTCTATTATTCATTTGATATGATATTTATTAGAATGGTTATTCTTCTAGGATATGAATTTTCAAAAGAAACTTCTTAAACCAGCTTAGTTTTTTTTTTCGGTCCCTTCAGATTTTTCTTCATTCTTAGGATATTCGTCTTCCTTTGGAGCTATTAAATCTCCTTGACAATACTCTGCAAGACGATCAGCTGGGTCTCGATACAGATTAATAATCTGACCTACAACCATACGCATCTTATCAAGCGTAGGAGTCTCCTTCTGTTTGTCAAAGTAATTGGTACGAATACTCCCTAGAACTTTACGGGCAACTTCACGTGCAGCTTCAAGTTCAACTTTCTTACTGTTCTCTACACCATCAGTAGTAATAGTATAGTCAGCAAATAACTTATCAATGTAGTCATTGCCCAGTAAGCCAGTAATAGCATTAATTGCTTTATCTTCTTCCGGCTTTGCTTCAGGATCATCCTTCAGTTTATAGCGGAAGTTTTCTCCAATTAAAGCACGTAATGCTTCTGCTACTTGTTCTTCACTCCAACCGGCTTTAGACATGTGCGTATGTATGATAGAGTGAGCCATACACGGTGAACCTGTCTGTGAAGTATATAAGTATACAGCGCGACCTAAACCACGCAAGATAGCTGTAGGCTGGATAATAGAGAATATCTCATTGATCCAATCTGTAACTGTCTTCTCGTCTAATGCAAGCTTCTTATCTGCATCAGTTTCTTTCAGGCCACGATATACACGATACCATTCTACAGTGTTAACTATATTTTCTGCCACATTTTTCTCTTTAGAGATGAGGTAATTAAGGGCAGTTTTCAATTCCTCATCATTAGCAATCTTGTTAGGATCAAGCTCCGGAATTTCTACTTTTGGCTTGCTGTTTGCAAGTTCTGTAGGTACTTCACTTTCCGAGAAGTTGATAGACATTTGTCCATCGTTCCCAGGCAGAGCTTTAGCAGGAGCTAGTTTAATACCTAGCATTTCCGCCATACTTTGCAGTGGTAATACTTGGTCTGCAGCAATCTGTAACTGCAATTCACCACGTTCACCACGGTCGAACAAGTCTTGACGTACATCAACAAGAGCTAATAGCGTTACTACATCAATACTACGATTGATGTCTGCATATAACTCAGGATATTGCTTCTTGAGTTCTTCGTTGTTGGCATAACGCTGTTGCATTACAAATGCTAACATAGCTTTACCATCAACAGACGATTCTCTTGAACCAATAGGTATGCCGGCTGTAGGAATTCCTGTAATAAGATTTGCAGCACGTTCAACAGCCTTCTTTTCAGGGCTATTCTTACCTGTTGCATCTTCAGGAATAATTGTAGGAATTTTCTCTTCCTTCTTCTTAGGCTTATCCGGACCTTTAGGGGCGTCCTTCTTTGCCTGAACCTTAGTTTCTTTAGCTGTAGCAGGAGCCTTCTTTGCATCCTCTACTTTAGCATCCTTCGGCTTGTTATCTACTTGAGGATTAGTTTCCTCTTTCTTGTTCTCAGTGTTGTTTACTTTAGTTTCAGCTTTTGCTGCTGCTTTTGCTGCTTTCAAGGCTGCCTTTCTTTCAGCCTTACTCATTTCTTTTGCCATTTTGATAATGTTTAAAGTGTTAAAATAAAAAATTATTATTAAGTACAATTAAAAAGATAGATTAGTTTAAGAGTTAACTATCATCCTCTATTTCTGGTGAGTCACGTCCATTAGTAAAAGTATTATTTTTAGTTAGTGCATCGAATAATTCTTCATCTTTAACAATGTAACCTGCAACCCCAGTAAGGCGAACGGTAGTACCTTCTGTCACTGTAGCTACTAAGCTTTGCATGCATGTTAAAGCATCATCATTACTCATGGTGCTAACTAAACTAGTAAGAGAAGTAGTTTTATCATTATCTGACTTAACTACTTCCTTACTCAAAATACCTACTAATAGACCAGCCATAATGGCGAAAACAAGTTTCCACCACATTCCTGTACTACGAAATAATCGCGCAAGGATAAATGCTACAGTTAGTAGACCAATAATTGCTGGTGTCATAATTAGTAAATGTTTTTAGTTTAACAATTGTTTTAATTTCTCTCTCGCTTTGTTAAGGCGAGATTTCACTTGAGACTCAGAGAGTTCAAGATGCTCAGCAATCTCTTTGTAAGAGAGATTCTGAACTGTGCGTAGTTCAAGTATATACCTATACTTATAGCGAAGTCTGCTTAGTGCGTCAGATAACTTACTATCTGTCTCATGATATATGTACAAATCCTCTGGTGAGCTGTCGGCCGAACTGCTTACCTGTAGACAGTTATTATCATTATCTAATTCATAATCATACTTCTCTTTTTTAGTACGTCGTATATAATCAATACTACTATTTATAGCGATAGTTTTTAACCACATCTCAAATGAAATATGATTAACATAACTAGCTATCTTAAAGAAAGCTTTAGTAAACGTTACAGATACTAAGTCATCTGTTACATCCTTATTGTGTACAATATTATATATAGTATTGTATATAATTCTGTGATAACGATTATAAAGCTGTGTGAAGGCATATTGTTTACCTTCTTTAGCCTGCTTGATCAGATCTAAAAGCTGTTGTCTTTCTTCATCTGTCATAATTACGGGCTTTTATAAAGTTTTGTTTGACACACCATCCTTCCACACTGCTGCTCTACTGTCAGAATTTAATCTAATCTCAGTGTCATGTAGGTCACAGCCCTCAAACTTTTATTAGTACTTATAGAGGCGATCAAACCTCTATAAGCTTAAAATGGCAATTCTAGTATATTCCTACAATAATATTCATACCAATCTTTGTAGAATTTATTATAAGTATCCCATATGCATTCCATGAATTCTATCTTCATAGGTCTAGTAAGTACACTAGTAGGAGTATTATTGATTAATCCACATAATATTCTTATACGTACTTTTAAAGTTAAATCTTTATCTACTCCTATTTTCTGTAGTATTTGGGTATCGAACCAAGATACTAAGTATTTTACAGTTTGTATCTTAAAAGACTTATGAAACTCTAATTCATTTAATTCCCTTTTTTGTATTCTTAAAAAGGTATACCACTCAGGTCGCCAGTTAAATGAACTATACTTAACTCCCCAAGTGGTATATATATGGTTTGTCAAACTATAAATTAACATATTGCTGCTTTACTCTTTTAGCTATTTTCATTAGTACTACATTAATTTGTGCTAATGACCAGCCTGTAGTTTCTAATATATAAGCTTTAGTTGCAGCTACACCTCTCCCATATATTCCAATATCTTCAAGGTATTTATTAGTAAATGTCTTTAACTGTTCATCAGTTATATTAGGCATTTTTGTACCATGTATCGATTGACGATAAGATGGTAATGAACATATTTCCGAGTATTCATACTCTAGAAAAACAAATTTGTCAGGATTTGCTAATACACTCTGAATTTCAATAGAGTCTTCAGGAAGTATAGTGAATTCTCCTTTCTGTACTAAGTCATTAACTAATAGTGCAGAAGTAATTCTCATACAAGGAACTTCTCCAATTATATTGGCAAGAAGCTCAAAGTTTTCACCTACAATTCTGTAGATACCAGGATGATTGAGTCTCATGGTTGATTAATTTCTTTTTTAAAGTTATTTACTATTCCAGATACTTCTGATAAAGTTAACTCTGGATATTTTTGCATCACTTTATTAACTGCATCAATATCAGATTTAGCTGATCTGAGTAAGTTAATGAACTCTGTTCTTTCATGTTTAGAGTCAAACCAAGCAAAATATCTTACACGCATTGATATTCGTATTCTTTTATTTTACTACTTAATTCATTCCATTTAGTAATATCTATATCAGTAGCATCTACTAAATGTATTATATCACATTTAGTATTGAATACTCTTCTAATATAAGATATTCCTTCTTTGTAGTGATACTTATTCTTATAAGCACGAGGTACTACATTATGAAGACGAGTTATCAATTCAGTCTTCATTCTCATCTCTGTTGCAGCTTTCTCCCATGATTCTGGAAGATTCTGTCTAATAAAATTCATTAATCCCATTTCAAATTAATATTTATTGATTAAACTTAATTTAATTTGTAGTAAGTAGGTGACTCGAACACCTTATCTCTTAGTAATATCTAAGGCTTCACTACCATGCAAAGCTTACTTACTCCAGCTTTCTACGACATTAGCTTAGCCGTTGGACTCTGTTATCACGCTGCGATACCAGTATAGTCCATTACATAACTATTATTGCCAGTTATCAGCTTATTGACCTATTCTATTCAGTTTCAACGATTCAAATCCAAAACAGGCCCATTCTGATTATGCAAAAATAGTGGACCTGGAGGGGCTCGAACCCTCGTCATCTGAAGGCTTAAATAGACCTAACAGTCAATTTCATTAATAATTCAATATTATGGAATTGTGAGTGTATAGCCGACCAAAGCTATACACTCTATGGTCTTTAGAGAATGGTTAGTTCTCTGTATACTGATCTTGATGATATTTGAATAATGTTTATATACGGTCGCATTCTTAGGTATATAAAGATTCAAAGATTCTCATTATTCGGGTCTAACTTGATATCACAACTAAAGTGGTTCTCTATTTCTAGAGGACAATCTTATTGTCGCGATCTCAGACTTATGATCAGTAGTTCACGGTAGTTCCCCATAACTGATTTAAAAATTCTGTATGAGACCTGTTAATTCAGGTCCTTGTATGCCTCAGGCCCTAGTTAGTTCAAAAGAACTGATTCCGACTCACATACTAAGCTATTGATTCAAAGATTCTAAGCTTGGAACCTCTTTTATTTTGTTTGTTTTGAGTTAGCGACGATTTACACCGGGTACTAACTCATCGTATGTCCACTGCCAGGAATCCGGGAAGATATCACGCAGTTCTTTTTGAGATTCGTCAATACTCTTACCGATTTCAATAAGGTCTTTATCGTACTGCTTCTTCATCTCGCGAGCTTCTTTATCCCATGCGGACACAGGTTTATTTCCACTCTTGATATCTTCAGCAAGTGCAGATAATTCCTTCAGGTAGGTTTTAATACGTTGGTTTGTACGATTAGAACGGCGAACCTGCAGTACTGCGGAGGATACTGTAAATTCACATTTCTGTACAATAGCAACTAACTCATTTGTCAGCTTCTCTTTGCGACGTTCAGCAATCTTCTCAGCTGCCTTGGTAGCAATGTCTTCAGTTACTTTACTAGAGTTAGCGATTACATCTTGGATGTTTTCTCCGTTTACCTCCTCTAAGAGGATGTTCATTTTCTTTTCTGCCATTTTGAATACAGTTTAATTGATTTAACAATAAAATTTATTTAACACTACAATATAATCTTAATGAAAGAACAATCATCAAAATATCTCTTTTTAGCCTCTATTATAGCTACTGCTATAACATTTAGCCTTAATTTGATATCTTTATACTTATTCTTTTTATGAATTTTTAGTGCTGCTTCTTTACTACATCTACTAAAGTATGATATAGCTTCTAATCTTTTCTCCTCGTACATAGTAGGAGAGATAATTATGTTAGTCATATAGTATGACATTTTTTTATTTTATCTCATATCTTTGATAAATTTAAGTAATAGTTAAAAAGAACTGTTCCTGTCTATTCGTACTTCTTATTCAACAGGAGACTCCCTGCCTTCTCCTGACCTACATATAATGTGGTTGACCGTTGTATAGTCCATTGTACTCTTGATTAACAATTTCCATTAGGGTTCTAGTCTTAAACAGTTCTTTAGGTTGACTGAATCCACCATTTTACTAACAATTTAAATTAGTAATATATAGTATTAAGTAGAGGCTCTGGCGGAACCTCTACTTCTTTACTATTCTTTGGTTGCATTCTGAGTTTACACTCATGAGTACATTCACTACAGTTGATGTGATTATCAAGTGTAGGACAATTATTATCTATTTCCATGCTTTCTTACGATTATAGGGCTCCATTTTCTTATGTTTTGGCTTCTTTTTGAATTCCTTTGGAGGTTCTTCATTATTCTTCTTTGCCATATTAATAGAATTTAAATAGAGGATTAATATCACGTAACAACTCGGGTAATGCGGATAATCCGTACGTCTTTAGTATTTTACGATGCTCATAATACGCAGAAGTAGTGTTTACTTTAGCAATAATACTTACTGGAACACTAATAACCTCACGATTCTGTTGTACTAAGAACTTACATAGTTCTGAGTTTAACAATTCTCGTGTCTTAAGTGCAGGTGAACCAATAGACGCAATAATCTTCTTACAGAAGTCTTCTATTACTGGTATTTGTGGATTAGATGGTCTATCTACTGCTATATCAGTTGGAGCTAAACATTTAGCTACCATAGCACTCATCACATCCTCATCTAATAAGATAGTTACATCTACGTTCTTAGCATCTGTATTATTTGCTATTTTTGATGCTAAAGATGTTACTAGTGTATGTTCATCTTTTATTTCTCCTTTAAATGTAATAATAATTGCTTTCATACTTTACTTTTTGATAAGTTATTTACTGGGAATACTAATAGATACTTCTATTTCATACTCCTCTAATTCTTCAAATAATTTATCAGTATTTAACTTACTGATAATTTCAATAGGTGGATTAACCTCTACTCTTTTGCCTGGTACTGTTCTACATAGCTTTTTAGCTCGTTCTAACGATATGCCAAGTACTTTAGTAGTAGCTAATAGATTTGCAAGATAGTGGTCGTTACTGAACTTTATTTCAGTTAATTTACGACCTTCTTTTACTTTATTGACTACCATTCTTCTTCCTCTGATGAAATTAGGTTTTCAAACTCAGTAAAGAAGTTCTCTGGATCTTTGCAGGTAATTTTTGTATTATCTGTTTCTATCACTACAACTTTTCCAAGTCTATTGGTATTGACGCATGTTATACTATCAATTGCATCAATGTGAATAATACAAGGTTTTGTTTCTTCAATATCTGCAAAGCATTGCTCTACAAATAAAAATTTTCCAATCTTTTTCATGTCTCTAAAAATTTAAATTGTTAATAATGACGCCTGGACACTCAGGATTTAATTAGGTTAGTGCCAACCAGTTTAGTAAAACGATAAGCTTATGCATTTGTTATAAGATAAAAATAGTTCCCAATTTTACTTATAATTGACTCTCACTATAGTTTTAACTCATAAGCAGAAATAGCTGTCAAACTAAATCTTATTGGAGTACATGATTTTAACGTCCGCACGACTATAAATAAACAAAACAATCAGATTCGGCGTAGTATCCTTACTGATATATAATACTACTGCTTAGTTTTACTTATTTACTCCCGCCCCACATGTTTGTCATTTTCTGAGGACGTATACTCTATCTTCACAGACTGAGTATACTAAACTCTAATATTAACCAGAAAGGAGGTCTAGTTTTAAATAGAGTCGTTTACAACAGTTGATATAACATGAGTTTGTATAGAGTCATCAAGATATTTTTGAGCTCTTGCTCCAGATAATACTGTGTTATACGTTGATGTGTTTGATTCATATATGTAAATCATGTCTTTTATAGACAATGATGTACCATGCTGCATCAAAATATCAATTAATACTACCTTTGGCATAGCTAAAAATACGCTATCAACTCTTCTATCTTCTCTCATTTGTTCTCTCATGTCGAGAATATCCTGTATTGTTGTTACAGGTTCCTCAACGATAACTTGAGGATCTTCTTGTACTTCTTCTTGGTTCACACCATTTAAGAAATTAGCAATGTTTTCACGCTCTGCGTAAATCATTGCTCCAAACATGCCTATTAAGGCAATGATTGCTACTATTACCCAAACAGTTTTTCTTGGCGGTTTAGGTCTCGCCATCATTTCATTTTCCATTTTGATAATGTTTTAAAATTAGTAATTAATCTCCCCAAAACCAATCTTGGAGTAGTTCTTTAAAGTTTTCTATTATGTAATTTCCATCTTCTTCTTTTTTTATCTTCAGAGAAGTGCCGACACAAGCACCGGAAGAGCCCAACCCACAGTCAGAACCCAAACCGAACAAACCCGCAGATTTATTATATCCATCTTTTCTGTGTAACCAAGAATAGATGTAATAATAATCGAACTTAGGTGTCCAAGGTTTGTTATTATTACTAATAAAGTTCAGAGCAGCTATAATTGTACTAAGCTGTTCATACAGATTTAAATGCTTGTCTTTATAAGTTCTAGGTTTTCTACCTATTACTTTACAAGCATCTTTGTAAGATTTAATTTCTTCTCTTTTCATATTTTTATTGATTAAAATGTTATTTTATAGTATCTCCAACGAAATATACGTGATGATATAAGTAATACTCTACATATATAGTACTATTTTGATTTGTAATAGGATTACGTAATGTAAACTTATATTCTTCATCATTAGTAATACTTCTCTCTTTGTTAACTAATATATAATTCTTATATTTCATTTGTAAATCTACAAAATTATATACAGTCTTAGATTTCTCGTATTCCTTTATAACTAGATTACCAATAATGTATGTTATTATTGCTACTATTAGTATTCTACTAATTCTATTAAGTTCATAATGTTTAATGATTTTTACCATAAATTGATTTTAATGTTAATTACTAATGTACCCAGAGCGGGAGTCGAACCCGCACGGTCATAATGACCATCAGAGTTTAAGTCTGACTTGTCTACCTATTTCAACATCTGGGCAAAGGTAGCTGTTAGTTTTCGTAGGTAAAACTGGAAGATTTTTTAGACCTACTACTTAACACACTCGCCACGAGAAGGCCAGCCTTGAGTGCAATCAATATATCTATATTCACATATAAATATATTGACAACAGTACGCCTACTGTTATGCTTAATTAATCAATCTGTGAATTAAGAATGAAACAATGATTAAATAAACAAATGGCTCATACTATAAATCTAAGGACGGACAAACTTGGCTACATCATATTATTGTTAGACTTGTGACCGATAATATTGTTAGTAATCATGTAGTTGTTCCTGATTTTAACGTCTGCACTAATACTACTTCACAGATAAGTATTTTAAGCTTTCCCGAACGTACTCGCTCTGTATGAATAGATATAAGCCCCACAGGATTGTCAAGGATTCTCACCTTAAAGACGGAGTAGTTCACAGTTTTCTACTCCTATGCTTTTTTGAGACAGGTAAACACTAAACCCACTGATAGACTCTATTATTCTCCCTCACGAATAATATATCTTTGATTTATCTGCACTAATACTCGTGACACCACTACTATAAATACGAGATATAAGCCCCACAAAGTTGATACTGATTCTCACAGTATAGATGCAGTAATATTTACTGCATTAACTTATTAATAAAACGCTGCTGTAGATACAATTACATTGTAAGGTTCTAATTTTTCTATAATTTCATCTATTTCTGCTTGCGTAACATTTCTAGGTAATATATTATATTTTCCTATGCAACTATCTACATATTCTTTAGTTTGGTTAAGACTAAAGTTGAATTGTTTTTTTAGTATTTTTATTATGTCTAGTTTATCTGAAGTGTTAGTTTCTTCAGGTATAAACATACTCATTCTTACTAAGTTTGTTTTATTTCCTGAGTCTTCCTTACGCTCCAATTTAGGTACGTCTGTACAAGGAATAGGTGTTTCAATAAGAATAGATAGTATGTTATTAAACTGTTCCTCCGAACATACTTTAGAAACTGCACCTAATAGACTGTTTGTAGATAATATCTCATCTTCAATAAGATTATCTATTACATACTGCTGAATACAAGTTATTTTCTTCATAATTTGATATTATTTATCTGTTAGTTAATGCAATAAAAGTAATAGAGTAAGCGCATTAATATAGTCATCAGTTACGATGTGTGACTATAAGCTATGCTATGAACTACGTAGATATACACGTTTCTATTCTCTTACTCTATTAATAACTCTTTATTACAGCTAGAGTTAATGGAGCTGTCTACATGTCTGTAGAGTTCAACGTTTTCCTCTTTGAGGATGAACAGACACTTATTGTTCAGTTAGTGTCAGACTGTTAAGCACCTCATTAAGCCTATCGAGGTATAGCTAATCTTCGCTCTGCTTACTTCGAGCTTGGTTGCTGTCTCTAATAAGATGTGCACCAGTTGGAACCTACAACTGCATCTACCACGTGGATTACTATTCAATCTTTAACCTTTAATGTGCATATAAAGGCGGAATAGTTTACTTCTTGACTCACACTCATTCCATATACGACTTGTCACGTATCATCGGTGGTTTAAGAAGAGAAGTATAATAATATAGTCCTTAGCGCTACCTAAGTCTTTATAAGGACATACCTAACTTATATTATTATACTTTAACGTGGTTAAATTATGTTTCACAACATATGAGGATAATTTGCATTTCATAGAATAATTACTTTGCGAAATAAATCTGTATATCTTAGTTAAATAACCATATAGATAGATATAATACTATCATCATGATTATTACTGATAACATACCTAATTCTGTGTCTCTATCCATATGATTGTTTATTTAGTTAATGATTAAATTGCATTTTACACCTAAAACTTATAACTGCGCAACGCATAGCCTGGATGTCACACGTTCTCTATCAGTCCACAGAATTCACTGCTTCATCTGGCAGCTGAGTACGCCCTTACGTCTGCCAACTACACTATTATAAGAAACTGGTGCCCTCAATGTCTTGGGATTGTTATACAACTCCGTAGCTTACGCTACTCCGAAGTTATTGAGTTTTTTTAATTATAGAACAAGCGCATTATTTTTGCTATGCTATTCTCTTGTTCTAATTAGTGGTTACGCGCCAAATGCGGCACCTTGTTGTTGAGCTGGGCCTTGTACAAACTGTGGTTGAGCTTGTTGAGGCTGAGCTTGCTGTTGCGGTTGTTGGTTAGGATTAACTGTGTTGATAGTTTGTCCTCCAATCGTTTCTTGCTGTTGAGGTTGCTCTGCTGCTAATGCACGAGTGTCGTTAGCTGGAATACAGTAATTACTGAATGCTGCTCTTCCGACTTCTTCAGGAGTGCTTCCTCTCATCCATTGCTTTTCTCCACGACTGTCATAGTAATACTGACAGAATACAACTAATTCTGTGTATATTACTGGAACTCCTCCTTGTTTTACAATGTCTCCTGCCATAATAGCTGGTGTACCTTTAGCTGGGTTTGCCGGATGTGCAGATAAGTGCTTCTTGTAAAATGGTTGTGGTGATTTCCAAGACACGTAGCAACCTTCAATAGTTTGGAACATCTCAGGTATGGCTTGGTCTGTTTGACTGATGCCTCCATGTTGTATGCTTAGTAGTGGCTCAAATATGGCTACTACTGGCTTTTGGAAACTTGTATAAGTTTGTGTTCCTTCCCAAGGACAATCAAGATTGATTAATTGGGAATACAGATACTTGTTGCCAGCGTTTTGGATATTTTTGTTGAGTTCTCCAACTGGCATGCCTTTTTCATCATACTTTTGACCTACTACTCTTAATACTGGATTTAATAACTGAAACTTTGCCATGATTAAAACGTTTTAATTGGTGAATAATGGTGATATAGCTATAAATGCTCGTCTATTCCGAGCTGCCACACATCTCTACGTACAACTCATGCTTGTGAGGCATAAGTCGCAGAACGTTTCTTTAGCCGATTACCCACACACCCCTACGTACAATGGTGGAACGTAGCTTTCGCTACGATTAACAACACTCGTTTGCTTCCCTTTCCTTGGTCTCCGTCTTCTTACGGTATATATTGCAAACAGGGTGGAATGGTCCATTTATTACTAGTCCGAAGTAATAACCGTTTACCATTATTTGCCCTACTCTTCAGTTTCAGAGCGGGCCCATATTCAATGCAAAAAGCATTGTCCGTTCATCGAGAATTGCGTTGCTCGGTCGCTTTATCTTCCCACATCTCTTGAACGGATATTGATGTGGTAGAACACATTTGGCATTCTCCTAATGACTGACCAAAGTTCAGTTTATACTTCTGAATGCGAAGAGTTAAATTTATTAATCGCTATATATTAAGCGATGGAGAAAATTATGTTTGGATTTAATTTGCGATTATGCGTGAAAATGGGATAGTCTCTCAATCCCATAACTTCACAAATCTTCAGATCCTTTCTTTTTTCTCTCCATTTATTGTCAGCGGTGCCTGAATGGGGTTCGTGCGCAGCCGGTGTAAGTACTCAATACCAGATACTGAATATCCGATACTGAGTACTAAATAACACATACTACGGTACCATAGTACACCCAGTATTATCGGCTGTGTGTGAATTGGATGTGAAGAAAAAGCAGGGAGTGCACGACTCCCCGCTATAACCATTTAGAGTGGCTTAGAGTTTGTTAACCATGTTTATTAGCCATATAAACAATAGCATAATAACTCCAATTACTATACCAGCAATACCTACTAATAGTAGCATACTAAATAGCTGAATATAGTTAGGGAATACTGAGGATAAGCCTAACATCTGTACGGCAAATCCCTGAACAACTCCGATGGCTATACAAAGTAAGCCACCTGTGATGAGTCTTTTACTCACCTCTTTAACTTTAGTTAACATAAGTTAAATATTTAAATGGTTAATAAATATGTGCGTTGAACAGTCGCACCCCTCTGTACTTCATATCTTGATATATTTAATGTGCATAATACTACAGTTGTGAATGAATTGAGTAGGAAGCTATGATTACTCATAGCTTCCATAATACTCCAATGCGTCAGCTAATGCATCAGCATATTCCTCATCTTCATCTGTGGGAATAAAAATACAATCTGATAAACTCATAATACTTTGATTTTATTGGCGGGGGTATTCCCGCGATTAATAACAGCCGGGGATGAATTGTAGTAGTACTCCACGCACACACGGGAGTATTCTATATTTTTTTAATCTCAAAATTTTTTTTATAAAATATTTTTTAAATTATGTTAAATATCTGTAATTATTCTTAATACTTGCGTTATAGATAATATGAAACATAGCATAGATTATTATATAGAACACATTGAGCCTATGATAGATAATCTAAATAGGCAACAAGAAATACAGATTGGTAATACTAAGTTTTTAGTATTGAAAGTGCGTACTAAAGATGTTACACGTATATTAATAGCTAATCAATATAACTGGAATGGAGTTCACTATTGGGTATATAATACTAACACAAAACAAGTAGAAAATATAATTCATAGTACTTACCATTTCATGTTTAGATTTAAACAGCGTCACTTATCTATTACTAGACTATCAGAAAATAAACAAATAATAGTATGCATGGTTAATATGTTTAAATATTCATATAACTTGTTAAACCGCACATCCTCAGTTTATATTACATATAAGAAACCATCTAAACTAGGAGTCCCACATATAAGATTTATTACATATATAAGAAAAACTACTAAAAAGAAATAATATGAAATTAATAGAATCCAGTGTACAGATTATTGAGGAAAAAGACCCTTATAAGACGATAGAGTTAGCAGGTAGAACTTGCTATAAGTCTGAGGATAAGATAACAGAAGATAGCGCTAAAGAGTTTGTAGACCGTATGATTAAGCTTGGTCATGGGGCTATGTTGGAGCATGGTACTATTTATCTTACTATAGATGGAGAAGATCCGAATCTCAGTAAGATACAAAGTAACCCACATACTAAGGTAAATTTAGTACCTTACGAAGTACTCACAGAAGGTAATTACACGATCAGTTACAAAGCGCATATTACTACTAATCTTAGAGTATTAATAGAAAATAACTTAAAAGAATTATTGCAGTATCAAGTAGAACCTACAGAGCATCATGAAAAACGTATTACAGCTAAATTCATATGTGATAGAGGAGTAAGTCACGAATTTGTTAGACACAGAGTATTTAGCTTTGCACAGGAGTCTCAAAGATATTGTAACTATAATAAGGATAAGTTTGGTAATGAATGTACTTTTATTATACCGTCTTGGCTAAATGATTTTCCAGAATGTATAATTAGAGACTCTATTAGTGGATGTATGTGGCCTAGTGATTACTATAGAGAAAATTTAGATGGAAGTTTTAGAGGAAACGTCATATTTATGACACATACTAAATATTTAATAGACTCTTTGTTTAGAGCTGAAAAAAGTTATAATAATCTAATTAACTCTGGATGGAAACCTCAACAAGCAAGAGCAATACTTCCTAATGCAACTAAGACAGAATTAGTAATGACAGGCTTTGAGAGCGATTGGGGAAGTTTCTTTAAGTTACGTTGTAGTGGTGCAGCTCATCCAGATGCTAAGAAGTTAGCTGATGAGTTAAAATCGTTAATGAATGTTAAAAACATTGAACTTAATAGCGTTAAATAACTATAAATAATATTAATAAATGTTAAAGAAATAGTAACCAAGATGGAGTATTAGACGTTATATGGGGAGTAAGAGGGGTAAAGTAATAATAGTATCTAGTTAAGTAAAGTGATATAATATTAATTACTCCTACTTTAGATAATCACAAATATAATTACTATGAAACAAAAACAAGTTAGAGAAGAAGCTTACTTAGGTAAAAGAGTATATTTTGGTAATAAACCTTATACTTTGGTAGAGAATGAAGTAAATGGTATGTGTCAAGGATGTGATTTATATGATTGTTATTGCCCTTCTATGATTACTTCATTATGTACTCAAGGATTTATACTTAAAAAAGATAAACAATGAATAAAATTACTATAAACGATATTGACAATAGTATAGACAATATTTATAATACTCAGTTAAACATAACTAATGTAAAGCTATATGTAGATTCTGCTATTATAACAGACCTATTTAATGATATTCCTAATACTTTAGTATTAAAGTATAAAACTTGTTTAAATAATGAAGCTACTATAATAGGTATAGATAGTAACATATTAAAGAATTTTGGTGATAAACAGGTCTATATATCTTATGAAAGACGGGAAGAAGAATGATTACCAGGATGGTAAGCTACGTTGGGATTTACTACCATTAGAAGAGATTGAAGATATAGTAAAACTCTATACTGCTGGTTCTATTAAGTATGGTGATGATAATTGGCAGAATTTAGACAATGGTTACCAACGTTATAAAGCTGCTATGTTAAGACATCTACTTGAGTATGAGAAAGGTAACAAGGTTGATGATGAGACTAAAGTAAACCACTTAGCTGCTGTAGCTTGGAATGCAATAGCTATGCTTTACTTAGATAAACACGGAAAAGGAAAAGACTATGACATTAAATGATTAGGAATTAGCGAAGATAGTAAATAATAGAATACCAGTAACAATTGACAACAAACAATTTATAATAGAATCTAACCCTATAGGCAGCTGTGATGGATGCTATTTCTTAAATAAGAATTGCCCTACTTTAGCTAGACGTTATTGTTGTTCTAATGGCGGAAATATATTAATATTAGAGAAACAAAATAAGAAATAATACGTTATTTGAGTATTAAATATAGAATATTATGGAAGATAAGATACTAGAAACAGTAGTAAATGGAATTAAGTATACAATGTTGAAGGATGTATTAGTTAAACCTCTAGCACCTGTCATGGTTACTAAAGAGATTACAGAGCAGATCCCTACAGGTGAAGTTGATGAAGATGGTTTCAATAAGTATGATACGCAAACTGAAACTAAGGAGGTAGAGTCTGAGTATTCAACAGGTGTAGTACTGAAAGTTCCTACATGCTTAACAGAATGTGAATATAAAGTAGGAGATACTATTGTTTATAATAAAAAGTTTGCTAAAGACTTCGATTTGTTTAAAGATAGTCAATTAGTCAAACCATACGATATAATTGCTATATCAAATACAATTTAAATTTGCTTAACTCATTGTTAGAATGAACCCTGGCGTTAGTCAGGGTTTTTTATTATCTATATAAATAGTGTTAATAAATGTTAATAGATTTTAACATTTATTTAATACACCGTTTATAGATACATAAACATTTAAAATAAATATTATGAGCTACAAAGTAATTAAGGAATTTGGTTCTGCTAAGAAAGGTGACGTATTAGCAGAAGATGAAACAGGTTTAGTGTCATTTAACATTAGTGAAGATAATTATACTAGAATGATGTCTTTGGATTATGATACTGCTGATTACTTATGTGAAGAAGGTTATCTTTTAAGTATTGATGATGAAAGTAAGTATAATGTAGATGCTACTTTAGAGCTCATTGATGACTTACTTGAGAAATATGAAAGTAACTTAAAAGAGACTAATGAAAAAGCAAATAAAGGTGAAATACAGCCTTGTGTTAAGTTAGAAGCTGAGACAGTATATTATAACTTAAATAAGGTTTTAAATAAAATTAAGGATACGTTGACAAATGAATAAATTGGTAAAGAGCGTAAGCAAAGCCGATTTAAATACAGAATTCTTAAAAAGTCTTAATGGTATACTTGATCTTACGGATAGGGAGCTAGAGTTACTAGCTACATTTATAGCAATAGATATTAACACTCCTAAGCTCCCTAACATAAGTAAGAATGTAATATCTACTGAAAATAGAAAGTATATTAGGAAAGTATTAGGTATTACTCCTGATAATCTTAGTAGATATATAACTAAATTTAAGAATCAAGGTATATTAGTTAAGGGCAAAATTGAAGATGAAGTTGTAGTAAATAAGGCACTTATACCTGAAATAATCGGCGATAGAGTACAGATTACTATAATATTAAGAGTAAATAAAGATGAAGATTAAAACTGCAATAGTAAGACCTGGCACTATATTATGTTGGAAGGAATATAACATATTTACTAAGTTATGGAATAAGTTAAAGAAGAGAGACTTACCATATAATAAGTTTGAGATTATTCCTACTAGTATAGAGTTACTTACAATAGATAGATATAATTTTGTAGCATATACTCCTATACGTAAGTATAATAAACAGGAAATACACAAACTACAATCTATCTATGATAATTGTATGGAAGATAGAAATTGGGACGATGTTAAAACTATAATTAATATAATAAGACCCAATACGTTTGATAACTCTTCTACTTTAGAAGAATGTAAATATTACAAAAAAATAGATTTAAATGAGGAATCAAGTGAGTATATATACTAAATTAAGTAATAAGTATAATATCCCATACCCTATCATAGAAGTAATATGTAATAGCCCGTTTAGATTTACTAACAGTGTTATATCTGATTTAGATCCAAAGCCTGTCAGATTCTCTTACTTAGGTAAATTCAAATTAAAGAAAAGATATGAAAAAGACTCTGAAGATTGATACATACGACCCTGTAATATATCCTAGACTATTTTGGGTAACGGATGAATTAGAAGGATTAGATAGGGTATTTGAATTTATTACTATATACTCTGGAGGTGAGAAGACTACAGATTTTGAAGAATTAATGAAGTATATAAATGATAATCCATCGGGTATGGTTACATGCGCAGTCATGAGAAAATCTGATAGTAGATTAGGAGTTATAGTTATAGTATTAGATATAGATGATATCACTCCAGATATGATACCACATGAGGCTGTGCACGTAGCAGATTACTTCTGTAATCAGTTAGATATAGTAACTACAGACTTTAAAGATGGAAATGAGCATTACGCTTACTTAGCTGGATGGGCAGGTGGTTGCATTAGTAAAACAGTTAGTAATAGACTAAAAGATAGAGAATATGACAATTGAAGAAAGTAAAATGATGTGGAAGTTAGAGGTAGAAAATAACAAACCACTCTATGGTTCATTTAGTAAGGAAATGAAACGCCTGTATAACAAAGTAGATGAATTAATTAATGAAGGCGTAATTACTTATGAAGATTTCACAAATGATGTAATTGACAGTATTACTACTACTATAGTAGATAATGGGAAGAGTAATGCAGAACCTAGTAGAGCCGATCAGGTAAATGCAATGTGTGACATGCTATTTAAGAAGTATGAAGAATATAAAAAAGTAGAGCATACAGGAGGAGATAGAGAAGTTTTAGCAGATAATACAGAATTATCAGATGAAACCGGATTATGTGAATCCGAATGTACCGATGAGACGTGCTAAGGAAATTATAGCGAGATTATAGAAAGAATATTATTTAGGTTATTTAATTGATTGATTATTATGGTTAAGTATATTTGTTCAGTAGATAGTGGTACCGTTATTAGTTACGATAAAGAAGTAGAAAGCGTTAGCTTGCTAAACCATTTTTATGTAGACTATACATGGTATATTCCCGAAGATGGAGAATGGATCTATACAAAGAAAGATGGTTCTAAAGATAGAAGGAGTGTTACTAAAGGTACTATGGTAATAAAATTGTATCCTATAGATAAAGAAAGTAACGCAGAGTACATCTTTATTGAAAATGATGAAATAAAAAACCACTATAACAGATTACTAGAACAACAGCAAAAGCAGGAAAAAGTTAAAGATGGGCAATGCGTATGTTGTGATTATGAATGTGATTGTAAACCAGACTGCTAATATGGATAAATTATTAATAGATCAATACGGTAATGCTATTTTATATAAAGTAGATACCAATAGCATCAAAAATATATCTGATGACTTTGAATGTAGAACTATGTATGTAGCATAGTAGGATGGTCAAGTAATAACAGAAGAAGAAGTAATAGACTATAAATCTGGAGATATTGTACTTATATTAAGTAAATATGATTCCGTAAGTAGTAAGTGGTCACTAAAACCAATAGTCTGTTCCGATGCTTTTGCTAAAGATGATCTTATAAGATGGAATAAAGAAGATAATAAACAAGTTCTTATAAATGAAACTATTTGATCTTATTGGAGGTAAAGTAAAAATACACCCAGATGCTATAGGCATCCCATGCTTTAGAAGAGTGTGGGATGCAGATAAACCTGATAAGGAGCATGCTACTAAAGTAATAAGTTACATTGTACTTATGAATAAATGGGATAGTCCTTATGTACAAAGTATGGATGAAGACAGTAGGGAACTTAAACTGAAAAAGGAAATATTCGATGATGAGAATTACAAATTGACTACAGAAGAATTGATTTGTGAAGATGAATATAAAACCTTACTTAATACTAGAGCTCTACAAATGTTAAACAATATGCGTCTAAAGTTAGATAGTGTGAGTAAGTACTATAAAGAGTCATTAGACGATACTTTAGATGAAAAGAAGATTAAGGACTTATTAGCTGGCATGACTTCCGTTGGTGGAGTACTTAAGAGTATTGATTCACTAGAAACAATGGTTAAAGCTGAAGAATTAGCTATAGGTAAAGTTAAAGGAGATGCTAAAGTAAATCCGTATGAGTTGGCGAAATAATACATTAAAATATAACCAAATATTAACAACACGTTATAGTGTATAAATGAAGATTTTATTATGAATAAGAAATTTACGATTACTATAGATTTGACTAAGGATACAGAAGAAGTGTTTAGACAGATTGAAGAGGCTTCTGAGTATTTGAATAAACCTGTAAAGAAGTCATTATGGCAAAGAATTAAATCTTGGTTCTAAACCATCAGAACCCTTACGTGGAGGGTAAGAATATCCACGTGATACTCTCCTGTGATGTATGATTGGCTTATAGCATAGAAATCTCTAAAATTTCAAGACCCGTGGCCGATGCGGGCGGGAGGACCAATTAAAATACTAGTCCTTTGAAACTATAATAGCAGAAGGAAACTTGTTAGATAGGTAGTTATCGTGAACAGGTAGTCTGGGGTAATGTTAGCCCAGGTGGGGAGTACTAAATATACGACGTATATATTACAGTCACTGGAAATCTCCCTAATTTTAAATTTAATGTTATCAAGTAGGAAAGGGGTTCGTTGTGAAACGCGCCCCTTTTAAATAGTATATATGGAAGACCAAAAGAAAATAGAATTTTATAGATATCTAAAAGAATTATATCCTAATTTAAAGGATACTACTATTATGCTTATTGTAGAAAGCAGTCTTGAAATAATTCATATGGAAAACGGTGAGATTAATTTTCCTTTAGATAACTTTTTAATGCCGTCGGATGGATGTACAATAGACAATAAGGAATATAATTGGAGTATAAATATAGAAAAACATGGTCGACTTTACTAAGAAAATAAAAAATTCCAATAAATTCAGAGGACCAGCACTATAGTTTATAGCTACTGGTTCTTATTGCGTATATCCAGAAGGTACTTCAGAATATTTTAAGTTCTGGGATGAGGAAAGTAAAAGATGTGTAGATGGTTATACAGCTGATGATGGGGATTTCATTAGTGGGTATAACTATTTTTATTTAAACTACTGTCCTATATCTCGTATAGTCAATCATATTACTACAGATGAATTAGGTAATACTAAAGTAAAACGTGTTAATGAAGTAACTTTCCCCGACTTCTGGGACTATGACTATTACTATTTTAATGCAGTACAGGAAGCCCAAGAGTAGGGTAAACATTTATGCTTACTTAAGTCTAGACGTAAAGGTTTTTCGTACAAAGGTGGTTCTATGGCATGCCGTAATTTCTATTTAATACCATACTCTAAAACCTTTATATATGCATCAAATAAGCAATATTTGACAGATGATGGTATTCTTACTAAAGCTTGGGATTATATGGACTTTATAGATAAGAATACAGCTTGGGGAAAGAAAAGGTCAGTTAATACTTAGATGCGTAGACGTGCTGGATTCTATACTAAGGATGATTATGGTAATATCATAGAATTAGGTTATAAATCAGAAATTATAGGCGTTACTTTGAAAGACAATCCGGACGTAGTACGTGGTAAGAAAGCTAATCTTATCATGTTTGAAGAAGGTGGTTCTTTCTCTGAATTAGGTGCAGCATGGCAAATCGCTAGACCTTCTGTAGAAGTAGATGGTATAGCATTTGGTACTATGATTGTATGGGGTACTGGTGGTGATGAAGGCTGTATTACAGAAGACAATCTAGTATATACTAGTGACGGTAGACAATTATCTATAAAAGATATTACCAAAAAGGATAAGTTAGTAGGATATGACAATAATAATAAAATAGTCACTGAGGAACCTATTAATTTTATAAATATACCTAGCAAAAAAGAATGCATTAAGCTTACTACTAACTCAGGAAGAACAATTGAGTGTAGTATAGATCATCCTATTCTTAGCAGTAATGAAAAAGATTACAACGATTGTTTAAAATTCGATTGGCATTAGGCACAAGAATTAGTAATAGGTAATTATGTAGCAATAGCAAAAAGTATACCATACTTTGGATAGGATTCTATTAATAATGCTAGAGCAATAGGTATATTTATTGGGGATGGTTCTTACATGAATAATTCTTCTGTTAGACTAACTTCATGTGATGTTGAAATTCAATCGTTCATTGAAAACTTATACCCATGTGTTACAACTGGTAGTTATACTACTAAAGACGGTAGAATATTAAAAGAATTAAGAGTTCGTAAAGCTAAATATGATATAAACAAATTAGGTATATCTGGACAAACAAAAACAAATAAACGATTACCAGAAATTATTAACACCTGTGATAAAAGTAGTATAACTGAACTTTTAGGAGGATTATATGATACTGATGGTTGTGTTTCCACAACATATTATAAAAAACGTAATAAGTATTCTACTATAATAAACCTTACATAGAGTAGTGAAGAACTATTAAAATAGGTGTTATATCTTTTATAGAAATTAGGAATAAGGGGTTATATTTATAAAGTAAATAAAAAACCATCTAGAAATAGTGTTTGTGAAAATTAGAACAGTGTATATTACTCTTTAGATATTCATGATAGGGATAGCATTATTAATTTTCATAAAAACATAAAATTTCTAGTCAAGTACAAATAGAAAAGATTAGAATAGGCCGCTAAATACTATGAAAATCAAAAATCTTTACAAAAAGATAGAGGATTTTATTATGAGAAAATAGTAAACATTGAAAATGTAGGGGCAAAAACTATTTATAATATAACTGCTGGAAATACTCATACTTATCTTGTAAATGGAATTATTACTCATAATTCTGCATTTGAAACTATGAAGGATATGTTTTACAACCCTGATGGATACAATTGTTTAGGGTTTGATAACATATGGGATGAGTCTGCTACTACTAATAAATGTGGTTTCTTTGTACCTCAATATACTAACTTAGATATACGTGATGAGAATGGTAAACGTATATATATGGACGAGGACGGTAATACGTACCGTAAGAAGTCTTTAGAACACATATTAGCAGAAAGGCAAGTAGTAATAACTAATGCCACTAATAACGCAGCAGTTGACAGATACGTTGCAGAGAGACCTATTACTCCAGCAGAAGCAATGCTGGAGTTTAATGGTAACATTTTCCCCAAAAAAGAATTACAAGAACAGTTAGCATTACTTAGGACTAACAAGAAATTATAGAATCATAAACAGGTAGGTGATTTAGTATGGCAACCGGATGGTGGCCTTAAATGGGTTATTAAAAAAACTGGAGATATAACACACTACCCTTTAAGGACTAAACGCGATGAAGTTACTGGAGCGTTAATAGGCGATGATCCTACTGGATCTATAGTGATATGGGAACATCCTAATAAGGATGCTAGTGCTGGTTTATATATTGCTGGTATAGACTCATATGACTATGATGAATCAAGCACTACATCATTAGGTTCTTGTTTTATATATAAGAGAGTATAGTCTATAGAATAGTATTCAGATATAATAGTAGCAGAGTACACAGGCAGACCTAAGTCAGCAGAAGATTTTTATGAAAATGTACGTAAATTACTTATATACTATAATGCTAGAGCAATGTATGAGAATCAAAATAAGGGTATATTTGTTTACTTTACTAATAAACACTGTGATTATCTATTAGCAGATCAACCAGATATAATCAACGATATAGTGAGTAATTCTAAAGTAAATAGAAAGAAAGGATGCCACATGAATAAATAGATTAAGCAGTGGGGATGGGGTCTAATAAAAGACTGGCTTAACGATATTAATGCTGATGGTAAGAAGAACTTATACAATATAATGTCGGAACCGCTATTAGAGGAACTTATAGCTGCAAATGATGTAGTCAACGTAGACCGTGTAATGGCGTTGACCCAAGTAATGATATATAGAGAATAGCTATATAACGTTAAAGTAAAAGAGATTAAAAAAGAGAATAAAAATAGGGTATTATTTGAAGGCCCTATATTTACTCAAGAATGGTTTCGTGACGACGAAGCTATAGATAACATCGAAGCATATATGTTTTAATTATGAATAATATTAATCAAATGCCAATATAGAAACTTCCTATGTCTAAGAAGACAAAAGAATGGCAAGAAAGTTGTATAGACTATGTTATAGGTCGTAGCATGGGAGGTTCTAGAAATGGTAATAATAGAACTCGCAGAGAGGAAATGCAAACATATTATGATCTTTATAATAGCATATACAATGAAAAAGATCTAAAATATGTTACTAATCCTTTCAAGCAACAGGATGGTTTCCCTGCAATGGCTTAGGACTATAATATAATTAAGCCTAAAATAGACTTGCTACTAGGTGAAGAAACTAAAAGACCATTTAATTTTAAAGTAGTACGTACTAGTGATATAGCAGCTAGTGAAATGTAGGACAGAGCTAAGTAGCTTTTGATAGATTATATATAGGCTACTATAATGAGCAAACTAGGTCCTGAGGAACAAGCTAGGTATCAGGAAGCTTTACAGAATGGTGAAATAATGACACCTCAATAGATACAGAAGTATATGAGTAAAGACTATAAAGATATAGCAGAGATAACTGCATACCATAGTCTTAATTACTTAAAGAATAAGTTAAATATTACTCATGAATTCTTTAAAGGTTGGAAGGATGCTTTAGTTGGTGGTGAGGAAATATATTACATAGGTATATTAAATGGGGAGCCGTGTTTAGAACGTGTTAATCCTATTTACTTTGATTATGATACTGAAACATCTGACTTAGAATTCATTCATGATGCAGAATGGTGCTGTTATGAAATGAATATGTCTGTTACTGAATTATATGACAGATTATACGATAAGATGTCTGAGAAGTAGTTAAACTAGTTATTAGAGATGATGGATTAGGCTTCTAAGGGCGGTATAAATCCTGAAGTAAGAAAAACATCTTTAGACTACACTCATATTAAAACCCATACTATTAATGGTTTTAGCAGTAATCCATTTGATAGTACTAATAGTGTAAAGGTATGGCACTGCTGTTGGAAATCATTTAAGAAGATAGGTTTTGTTACTATAATTGATCCCGAATTAGGAGAACCTAAGGAGTACCAAGTAGACGAAAGCTATAAGGAAACCGGAATGGAGCTTAATATGGAATGGAAATGGATTACAGAAGTATGGGAAGGATATAGAGCTGGAGAAGACTTATATATAGGAATACAACCATTAGAATATCAATATACTTCATCTGATAATCCTAACTCTCAAAGATTACCTTACACTGGAGTAGTATATAATAATACAAATAGTAGACCCCGCAGTTTAGTTAGCATGATGAAACCATTACAGTATATGTATATTGTACTATGGTATAGATTAGAGCTTGCTATGGCTAGAGATAAAGGTAAAGTAGTAAATATGGACATTACTCAGATACCAAAATCTATGAATATAGATGTATCTAAATGGATGCATTACTTATCTGCCCTAGGTGTAAATTTTATTAATCCATACGAAGAAGGGTGGGATATACCTGGTAGAGAGGGTGGTAAGCCTAGTCAATTTAATTAGATTACAGCATTAGATCTTACTATGGCCAATACTATTGATTAGTATATTAACCTCATGGATAAGATAGAAAGCATGCTGTCTGAGATATCTGGAGTAAGTAAACAAAGAGAAGGTTCTATTTCATCTAATGAATTAGTAGGTAATGTAGAACGTTCGGTAGTACAATCTGCTCATATAACTGAGCCTTGGTTCTGGACACACAATCAAGTGAAGAGAGAATGTCTAACAATGTTACTTAACACAGCTAGATATGCGTGGAAAGATGGTAGTAAGACACATTTACAGTATATATTAGATGATGCCACTAGAGCCTTTCTAACCTTATCTGATGAGATGCTCTATGAAGATTTTGATATCTTTATAGAAGATACTACTAAGAATCAACAGTACATAGAAACTCTTAAGCAGTTGATGCAGCCTGCTATGCAAAACGGAGCTAGCTTACTTGATATAGCTGAAATTATTACTATGGATAATATTAGTATGATTAAGTCTAGATTAGAGGAAATTGAGCAAAAACGTATGGAACAACAACAAGCTATGGAACAAGCTCAAGCAGAGCGTGAACAGCAAGCTATTCAGATGCAAAATGAGATTAAGGAGGAAGAGCTTATGATTAAAGAGGCAGAAATGGATCTTGAGAAATATAAGATAGACCAAGATAATGCTACTAAGATTACTGTAGCTCAACTTAATGCATATAGAGGTTCTGAGAACATGGATCAAGACGGTAATGGAATTCCAGACCCGGTGGAGATAGCTCAACAAGCTTTAGCTGAACGTAAGCAAGCGTCTGATGAAGCTTCTAAACAATTTGAATTTAATGCTAAGATTAGAGAGCAGAAGATGAAGAAAGAAATAGAAGATAAGAAGAATCAGCTTGAGAGAGAAAGAATGGATCATGAAATGAAGTTGCAGGCAGCTAAAGATAAGGCAGCAATGGAAAGAGAGAAACTTAAAGCTAAAACTGCAATCCGCAATAAAACAACAGGAGAGAAATAATTATGAATTGGTTTAAAGAAACATGGTGGATAATTAAATAGTTATTCACTAAAGTAAAAGCAGACAAAGTAGAGTATAAACATATGGATCACTACCCATTTAGTGGTTACTCTGCAATGAGCTGGTGTGGTTACTTGTTAAGTAGAAAACCTGAATCTCAGATTAAACCTACTACTTGGAATCACGAAAATATTCATCTCTATCAAGCTAAAGATAGAAAGAGATGGATGAGTTATTATTGGTCTTATGCATGGTCATGGATTAAAGGTAACCCTATAATCTATCCTGCATCTAGTGCTTACTATACTATTCCTTATGAAATGGAAGCTTATGCTAACGATGATAACTTTGATTATCTGAAAACACGTAAGCCTGAAGATCTTGATAAGTATAAAATTAAGGATAGAAAAAAGACTTATAAGGCTAACAAGAAAAACTGGAGACAATATCTTAAAACAATTAAATAATAGGAGGAATTAATTATGGCATGTGGAGGTAAGAAGTCTGGTAACTCTAAGAAGGGTAAAGGCGGAAAGAAATAATTGAAAGATTATGGATAGACAAGCATTTAAATAGAGAATGCAAAACCTAAAGTCTTACCGGGAAAATAATCCCGGTAAAGGCTATTGGGATTGGAAGGTAGAAGCATTTGCAGATGGCGGTGCGAGTGATAATCTTGTTGGTAGTTATTCTAATCATACTGGAACTCCTACAATGTATGTACCTATTACTAAAGAGTACGAAGCTGTGCCAGAAGGTTTTGGAGAAATAGCAAATGTCCATACACCGGAAGTAACTATTACTCCTTAGAGTAATATTAGTCTTGTAGAAGCTGTAGATAAAGGTCGTAGAAACGCATTTGAATATATTAAAGAAGCAGCCAGCTATACTCCTATAGTAGGAGATGCTATGGGCGCATCTGACGCCGTATATCAAGCTACATAGGGTAATTATTCAGAAGCAGCACTTGCAGCTGGTTTAATGGTATTGCCTAATTTTATTAAAAAACCGTTAAAACGTGTTGGAAAATTACTAAAGAAAAATAAAAAAATTATCAGCGAACTGCAATTAGATGATGTTAGAAACTGGACAGATTCTGATTGGGATTCTAATTATAATTAGGCAATCAATGATGGGGATAAAGATAAAGTGTAGAGGATAAGAGATTTACATTTCATGTCCAAGGTGCCAAACAATAACATAAGCATTAGAAATGGTAAACCTACTACCTGGTTTCACGGTTCACCTTATGCTGGGCATACTACTTTTAATAGCTCTGTATTTAACAATACTATTGGCGGAGAATCTGCATTAGGACGAGAGAAAGGTAATTTTTTTACTACAGATTTAAATGCTGCAAAGAATTATGCAACAACTCCATCAGCAAAATCTGAATTCTTGGAATATACCAAACCTAAAAACGCAAAAGAAAAAATATTAGATATAATAGGTTTATATGAACCAAGATATATACATCCTACAGATAGAATACCTGAAGATTTAGGCATTGACGTAAAGAATATGCACAATTACGAAGTTAGCCCATTATAGTTAATGAATATGAGTGATTTCAGTAATTCTAAGGTATATCAATCTAATAAGATATACCCGACATATATAAACCCAGGAAAGACATATACCGTAGATTTTGAAGGAAACCCTTGGTCACAGTCTCCTGTAAAATTTCCGAGTAAATATTATTCTAGAGAAACTTACCCAGATGTTGACTTGGTTCCAAGTAAGAACTATCCAGAAGGGCATTTTGTAGAAAAGCGCAATACGTCTAACTTATCTAAAGATTTAGATGAATTAAAATAGGAATTAAATTCTTTAGATTTACCGTATAACAACGTTTACTATGACGGTTCTGGTAATGAATCTTTATACGGTAAATATAGAAGTTGGGATAGTAAGTTAGAACCTAAAAATTTAATTTCTGAGTACCCTGACTATAGAACAAGACCTGGATATTCATATAGTATATTTGAACACAAATATCCTAATACAACTAATGGAGCAGTATAGTATGGCGCTTCCGAAAACTTTAACACGATACACATAACTAATGTGGTAGATGCAAATACAGGACACTACGAAAATTACCCTATAGAAGATTTAATTCCTTTATCGTCAAATTAGATAAAATTAGCTAACCCTATTACTTACGATAGTAGTGGAAAGATTATACCAATATCTAAAAGAGATAATTTTACAAACTCTGATATTCGATATGGTTTGATTCCTTTAATTGGTTTTTCAGCATTGAATTATAATGATAACGGCTCTGCTGAAGAATATAAAAATAGAAAATACTCAGAAGGTGGTCAGACAGGTGATCCATCCATACAAGCTATAGAATAGAGAGCGTGGTTAAATAATTGGCTTAAGAAGTATCTAGATAAAATGTCTGATAGTGATCCTATAAAGAAGATGTTTAAACAGCATAAGAATATTAATGCGTATACTAAATGGTTTAACACTATTCCGTTGCTTAGTACTACTGCATTAGGAGCCAATGCATACTTTAATAATAAAGAAAACAAATAATAAATCTAATTATATATAATTATGGATAATGTAACATTGAACGGTTTTGAGGTATTTGAAGAACTCATGCCAGGAGTAAGTGTAAAGAATAAACCTATTGTTTCTCCTACTAATGAGGAAGAGGAAGAAACAAAAATTGATCTTGAAGGAGTAGGAGAAGAACTCAGTGAAGAAGAGTTAAATAATATTCGTAAGAATACGAAAACTGAAACTGAGGAAGAGAAAGAGGAAGAGCTTGAAGAAGAAGATAAAGAAGTAAAATCTAAATCTAAAGCTAAACCTAAAACTACTACAAAGGAAGAAACAGAGGAACCTGAAGTTGAGGAAGAAGAACCAGAAGAGTCTACTGATGAAACTACCATAGTAACAGGTTTCTTTGATTCTTTGTCTGAAAAGTTAGGTTGGGATGACATTGAGGATGATGATAAACCCAAGACCGTTGAAGATCTTATTGATTACTTTAACGATGTAATTGAAGAAAACTCAGTACCACAATACGCTAGTGAAGAAGTTGAGCAACTTGATAAGTTTGTTAAGAATGGTGGTAATTTGAGAGATTACTTCTCAATTGACAATGAAATTGATCTTGATGATATCGATCTCGAAGATGAAAGTAATCAGAAGTTAGTATTGAAAGAATTCCTTAAAGAAAAGGGTTTTAATGCTAAATAGATTGAAAAGAAACTTACTAAATATGAGGAAGCCGGTATTCTTGAAGATGAATCATAGGATGCTGCTGAAGCTCTTAAGGATATAAGAGAGAGTAAGAAACAACAGCTATTGAAAGATCAAGAAAATGCCGCTAAGCTTGCAGCTCAACGCCAACAGGAGTACTTTGATACCGTTGTCAACGAAATAAAGGGCATGGATAATATCCGCGGTGTTAAAATTCCTGAAAAGGATAAATAGATACTGTTGGAATATATATTCAAGCCTACCTCTGATGGTATGACTAAATTCCAAAAGGATTGGTCTAAGAGCGTAAAAAATTTAATTGAGTCTGCCTACTTTACTATGAAAGGAGACACACTTGTAAAAGCCGCCGAAGTAAAAGGTCAAAATGCAGCTATTAACAAGTTTAAGAATAGTCTTAACAGAACAGGAATAAGTAGAAAGACTAAGAAACAGGATAACACTAGCACCGAGTCTATGTGGAATTCTTTTGCGCGAAGATTACGTGCAGATTAATATTAACTAATAAAAATTAAAATTACTAGTATTTTATGGATAATAATATTCTAAATAACTTAGTTTTATACAAAGGTAAATGGTTCAGTGATTTGATTGATACCGCTAAGATTTCTGCGGCTTCTCAATAGAATCCATATCAGGTTGCTACCGTGTTGTCTTATGTATTCGGAACTAAGGATAATGGTTACAACACTTCTTTGGATATGCTTACTGGTGGTCTTGGTAATGTAATGACTATCGACCAACCGAGCTGGGAGTGGAATGTAATGATTGATGCCGATAGAGCAGTTACAATTAGAGATGCAAAATGGAATGGCGAAGCTATTACAGAAAATTCAACTGCAGGTCTTGGCAATACACCGATTATGTTATGGCTTAACTTAGTTATAAACTAAAACAGGTCCTTTTGAAGGAAACTTCAATCGAATAATTCCGTTAATTGCTGGAAACTCCTAAAGATATTTAAACCATAGAGTAAAATATAAATATATAGAATTATGAATAATAATAAAAATGGACAATCAGCAGCCAAGCAAATTACTGATATGAAACCAATACCTGGTTTTGAAGATTATTTAATATCAAAACAAGGTGATGTGTATTCAACTAAAACTAATAAGTTCTTTAATCCATCTAAAACTAAAGATGGTTATTTGAAAGTAGCTTTAAGAGGAAACGGAAAGTCTTATTACTTCAGAGTTCACAAATTAGTAGCTATGACGTATTTAGATAATCCGGATAATTTATCAGAAGTAAATCATAAAGATTTTAACAGAACGAATAACTGTTTAGAGAATCTTGAATGGGTTTCACACGATGATAATATGTTATACTCTAAAATTCAAAATAGATTTAAAGGAGATAAACCTCTTAGAAAAGCTTTTATATTTACAAATGTTTTTAATGGAGAATCGTTTACTATTATCGGTATGAAGAATGTTGCTAGACATTTTGGAGTATCTCAAGATAGTTTAAAAGCATTAAGAGCAAATGCAAATACTGGAAAATACATTAAATCTGGTATATTTAAGAACTTAAGAGTAGACATTCAGGATTTGAAGGTTCAACGACTAGAGAGCGATCTCGTAGCTTCAAGTGAAGCGAAATGCGGAACATCCATTAAGGATGAAGATATAGTCTAATCTTACATGAAAGTGTAAGCAGCTTAAAATAACAAACCGTTTTAAGCGAATGTAATTTAACGAATTACGTTGAATATAATGTGAAGATAACTGGTTTGGTCCTACTGCTGTATTGGAATTTGACGATAAGGAATTCCAAGTACGTGTAGCAGGCGCTCCGTATCAGGACGGTAACCTGTGGGTATATACTTGTTTTGTAGCTGATGGTCAGCCTACTTCTTATATCCCTGCAGAACTCTTGAAACCGGGTTGCCAAGTATCTCGTCTGGCTTCTGCTGTTGAAGAATACAGTGAAGAAGGTGATATCCTAAACTATAATACTCATTTCAAGATGCGTAATTATCTTACTACAATTCGTATCAACTATGATATTACTGGTTCAGCTTATTCTACGGTAATGGCAATTGCTTTGTAGGATCCTAAGACTGGTAAGAAGTCTTATTTGTGGGCTGATTATCAGGAATGGGTAGCTCTGCGTGAATGGTATAAGAGATGTGAACGTATGTTGGTTTACATGAAATCTAATGTAAACAAAGATGGTTCTTGTAATCTGAAGGGTACTAACGGCCGTCCGGTATTTATTGGCGCCGGTCTGTTGGAACAGATTGCTCCGTCTAATAGACGTTACTATACTCATCTTACTGCAGAACTGTTGGAAGACTTCCTGTTTGACCTGTCTTATAATGTACTTGGTACTAACGAACGTAAGTTTGTTGCATTGACTGGTGAAATGGGTATCCGTGAATTCGATAGAATTTTGAAGGAAAAGGTAGTTAACATGAACCTGATTGATACTGTATTTGTAACTGGTTCTGGTGACAGCCTTACTTTTGGTGGTCAGTTCAAGACTTATAAGATGACTAATGGTATCGAGTTGACTCTGAAGTATTTCCCGCTGTATGATGATATTACTTATAACCGTAAGTTACATCCGGTTACTTTGAAACCGCTGGAATCATATCGTATGACATTCCTGGATCTGGGTAGACGTGATGGTGAAGCTAACATCGTTAAGGTAGTTCGTAAGAATCGTGAATTCGTAACTTGGTCTACTGGTGGTGCAGTTCTTCCGTCTGGCTATGGTAAGTCTATTAATACTCTGAGATCTAATGGTAAGGACGGTTATACTGTATTCTTCTTAGGAGAAATGGGTATTATGCTTAGAGACCCCAGAGCATGCGGAGAATTAATATGTGACGCACAATAATTTAAAAAGTTAAACTAATTTAGGAACCTTATTGATTAACTTACGTTAGATAACATATCTAATAGTTTAAGATATGAAAAGTAACGAAGTATATAAAATAACAAATAAGTTAACTAATAAGGTTTATATTGGAATAACAAATCAAGGTTCTGGTGCGAGATATCGCCATCATTGGTATGAGTCTCGCATTGGCGAACCTTCTCCTATTCATCGTGCTATGGCAAAATACGGTGAAGAAAACTTTACATTAGAAATAATTGATTTTGCTGATACCTACGATGAGTTAAAAGAAAAAGAGAAATACTGGATTAAATGGTATAATTCTACAGATAGGAGCATAGGGTATAACTTAACTGAAGGTGGAGACGGAACTTTTGGTAGAATGCATTCTGAAGAGACCAAAGAAAAAATTAGACAGAAAGCCTTAGGTCGTAAAGCGTCAGAAGATACTAAAAAGAAGATGTCTGAATCCAGAAAAGGTAAATGCTCTGATAAACAAAAGGAACACTTATCTAAATTACAAGAGCAATGTAAAACTAAAGTTTATCAGTACTCTAAAACTGGAGAATTTATAGCAGAGTATGATTCTATTACAGAGGCTTGCGAAGCCAACGGTTTAAATAGAGATACTATTCGTAGACAATTAAAGAATCCTCCAAGAAATCCAAATGATCACAGAATAAAATTTCTCTGGAAAACTGTTAAAACAGAAAGATACTAACTGAACAATCTAATTAATAATTATGGAAGTAATCGTTAGAATAATTAAAACCAATCCCTGGACTGGGATTACTAAATGGTCAACGTGTTTTGACTATGTAAGCTCTTACTGGACTAGATCTGGTAATTTATATACTGGTTTATCTGTAGAAGATGCAACTAGATTAGAAAAAGAAATTGGTTATCCTGAGGGATAGTTATCTCCAAATAGTACATTTTGGGATACTTTTGCAATTAAGATAGGAAGGAAAGATGTACTACTTGACACTAATAGACCTGAGGATGAATTAAAATATTTGTTCCTTAAGAATCATAAGAGAGTAGCAAATGGTTTAAATAATATCAAACCTGGTACAGATTATGTTATGATTAATAAGGATAGTGAAGCAGAGGAACAGAATAAGTTCAATAAAGTTAAGCGTGAAGCATATAGAGAAATGGATAAGATGTCTACTGAAGAAATGCGTAAGTGTTTACGTCTTTATGGTATGAAATCAGACTCTATGTCTAATGAAGTTGCTGAAGCTAAATTGTCAGAATTTATTGAAGCTGATCCTTCTAAATTCTTAATGAAATGGGTAAATAACCCAAATAAAGAAATTAACTTCGTAATTGAAGAAGCTATTGCTAAAAATATTATCAGAAAGAATCGTGCTCAATATTACTTTGGTACTGATTTAATTGGTAATGGTCTTGAAGATGTAATTGCCTATCTTAAGGATAAGAAGAATCAAGATATTAAATTAGCAATACTCAATGAAATTAAATCTAAGTAATGACTAATAAAGATTCTCATATAATTTTCAAGGTAGTTCTGGATAAGAATGCAGAAGGTATTGCTTATGGTGGATGCCCAGCATTCTTAGATGAAGAAGTAGACTTATTTCTTAATCAAGCATAGTTAGAAATCTTAAGTAATAAGATTACTGGTAACAATGCATTAAGAGTAGGTTTAGAAGGTTCTGTATCTAACTTATCTGAAATAGAGAAGTTAATAGCTACAGATGTTAATCTTCATGCTGTACATACAGACTATAATGAGTATGCATTAGAAGATGTTCATGATGAAGATAATAGAATGACTATACTTAGTGTATTACTTAAGTATGGACAATTCTAGACTAACTGTGTACTTACTAGCCATGAATTAGTAAAGCCTTTTAAGCAGACTTATAATAATATACCTTGGGTAGAGAATCCAGTAGCTACTTTAGAAAATAATAAACTCTTAGTATATGTAGATCCTGTTTTAATGCAGGATCCTATGTATGCTCCAAGAGTAGAAGATAATACAGAGTTCTATAGAGTAGATCTCACTTATGTTAAGAAACCAACTAAGTTTGACTACACTAAACCTGAACAAGAATTAGATTTTCCTGAAGATGTCATGTATGAGATTATTAATAGAGCTGTAGTAATTGCTTTAGAGAATATAGAATCTCAAAGACAATCTTCTAAGTTTTAGTTAAACCAAGTATCTGAATAATTATGACAGAGAGGAGTTTTTAGATTAATGTAGAGAGGCAGCTAAATAATATCATACCTAGTTATAATGAAGCTATTAAGTTTCCTTCAGATACTTTGTTTCATTTTATAAATAGAGCTAAAGACGAATATGTTAAATAGAATTTTAGAGTATTCTAGAGGAATCAAGAGATTACTGATAGCATACGTACTTTAGTAAATACTAAGAGCTATACTACTTATAGCTTTAGTAAATTAGGTAATAAATGGGAAGCTGATTATCCTGAAGATTATATGTTTGCACTTGGTGAAAATGTATATATAAGTATAAAGGATAATAAATGCAATAACTTAATTACTCGTGAGTCTGATGTAATAGAGGCTACAATAGAGACAGTAAGCTCCAGACTAAGTAATAGTCTATCAGATCATAGATTACGTTATAATCAAGCAAAACCTATTAGAGTATATACTGACAATAAAATTGTATTATATACTGATGGTAAATATGATATAAGTTCTTATGAGCTTACTTACTTAAGAAAAGCCAAGGATTTAGGTACTCTCTAGGATTTAACTAAAGAGTATACAGATTTACCAGAAAATACACACTAGGATATAGTTGATCTAGCAGTTCAAATGATAGTACAGACTATACCTAATACCAGTTCTAAGAAATCTTAGGACGAATAATTAAAGGCGTTTACTAACGTGGAAATCTGAAATAATGAAAGTAGAAAGTAAGCGAATAGACTAAGCGCTAATGTCTAATTTAATTTTAATATTTTAATATGTTACAATCAGTACATTCCGTATTAATCGGAAAACAAGCTCCTGCTTCTTATACTACAGTAGATGCATTAGCTGTTGGTGATGTTGCTTTGTTCAACGAGAATAAGGCTCTTATTAAAACTGCTGCTGATGCAGTAAATGCTAACTCTCTGTATGTAGGTGTAGCAGGTGAAAAGATGAATGTTACTATGCCTGATGGCACAGTAGCTCAGAAAGCTAATATTGATTTCTCTAATGAGATTCAGAAAGCTTCTAAACCGTCTGCAGTTATTGGTGAACATGTTGAGCCAGTTGAAGAAAAAATTGTTATTACTTTAACTGATGCTACTATTATCGCTGGTAACCGTTACGTTCTGCGTATTGTTTATAAAGATATGTATGAAGCTGCTTGGCAGTTTACTCATACTTATGAAGTATATGCTGAGACTACTACAGCTAAAGACTTGGTAGATGCTTTCTTGAAGAAGATTAACGCACACAAGAATCGTAGAGTACAGGCTTCTGCTTCTGCTGCTGTTCTTACTTTGACTGCTATGCCGAAAGATGATAACGAAGGTGTTTATTCTCTGAATGAATACAGTGTTGTATCTATGGAAGCTTCTCTGTATGAAACTATTCCTGGTGCATTACTTGCTAATCAACCTAAAGCCGTTGTTGGTGCTAAGATTGAAAAGACTGCAGGTAATCCTGGTAAGGGTTATTGGAAACAGGTACGTGACGCAGAAGTACGTAACATGGGTTATAAAGGTCATGTATTTACTGGTGCATATCCTGAAGTAGAACAGATCCGTAAGACTGTTGAAGGTGCAGAATATGACTACGCTATCATTGAAAATGATAACCTGTACTTAAGTAATGATAATCAGTACATCAAGACTACTCCGTTGACTACGGAAGTTTATTGTCCTAGTTTAGTTGATTCTATTGTAGATAAAGGTATTCAGTCATTTATCGCTGGTAAGACAATTGCCTAATCCACATTAGAGAGATTGAATTTGGGATAAACATTCCTTTTACAAACTACAGAAGTGGAGTTGTGGAATATTCCACTCTCCACTTTTTTTATTGTTGATATATGGACAAATTAACAAATATACAAATAGATGGTGATAAACTGACCTTTAAAATAGAAACTGAAGTAGACCTTAGTAGCTATAGTAAGGAAGTTTATATAGACGAAGTATGGAATTTAAAGAACATACTTGAAGACAGTCCTATACATAACATTGGCTTTTCTGAGAATATTACAATTGATTCCGATAATAATGTAACTGTAACTAGTGATGATATTCTAGAGTTAGATTGGAATATGAAGTATGTTACATTAAGATGTTTTACGGAATAGGAAGAAATTCATTTTCATGGCATATACTATAATCCTTCAATTGTGTATATGGCAGAAATTAGGAAATTACATACTCACTGTTCAACTTGTTTAGATGATTAGACTATGCAGAATATAATGTTAGTAGTCTTTAAGAGATAGTTGCTTGAGTATGCTTTAGCATCCGATTATTATCGTGATGCTTTACAATTATATGTAGATATATGTAGATTACTCGAAATATCTATTAAGCCAAACTGCGTAGCTAATACTTGCTGTAACAATGCTATTCTTACTCAGAAAGGTGATTGTTTCAATACAGAAAACGATAAATGTCTTCACTTAGAGAAAGAGCGTAACTCTGCTACTTTATTTAGTGGTATTTGTTACTCTTGTTCTAATAATACTTGCAGTACAGGAAATTGCAGTAATGGTTATTGTAAATTATAAAATAAAGAGATATGACACAAAAATGCGATGGTGTAAAGATATTAGACTTAGAAGAGAAGCTTGAAGCTACAGGTGGTGAATACATTGTTACTGCAGAGAAAGACAATAACTATAAATTACCACTTGAATCAGTAGCTGATATAGTTATAGGTAATTCTAAGTTTAAGGCTGCAATTAAGGATGTATACGAATCAAGTACTCCTACAGCATCTGTATCTTTAGACAAAGATAAATTCTTATTTTCATTTGGTATACCAGCAGGTAGAACTGGAGATGCAGGTAAAGATGGTAAAGATGGTAAAGATGGTAAAGATGGCAAGGACGGAATTGACGGTGTACCAGGTATAGATGGAGATACTACTAGAGTAGTAATAGCATATAAGTCTACTAAAACTATGGAGAGACCTGATACTCCTGTAGGCGGTAGTTGGGATTACGATACTAATACTATTACATATCCTGAAGGTTGGTCTGGTAGTGATAGTAATCCTAATGGTTATGTATGGATGTCTACTGCTACATTCTCTAGTAAAGGTACTATAGTAGTTCCTTGGAGTACACCTGTTAGACTTACAGGTGCAGATGGACATGATGGTTCAGATGGTAGTAATATTGAGTTTGTATATAAGCTTACTGTAACTAGTTTAGTTACTCCTACTAAGCCCACAGGCAATAGTCAGACTGAAGCTATTAGACAAGGTTGGACTGATCATCCTACAGGTATTAGTGAAGAGTATCAATGTGAATGGGTTTGTTCTCATAACTTACAGACTGATGGTACTTGGAGTGAATGGGAAGGCCCTACTATTTGGTCTAAATGGGGAGTAAATGGTAAAGATGGTGATGGAGTAGAATATATTTATCAACGCACTAAATTACCAGCTTCTCCTCAAGAGATTACAGATAATAATCCAGATCAAGATGAGTACATACCTCAGTCAGCTTCTGGTGAACAACCTTGGACAGATGATCCTAAAGGTGTAAATGAAGAGTTTAAATACGAATGGGTTAGTAAGAGAAAGTATAAAGGTGATACTCATAAATGGGGCAACTTTAGTTCTCCGTCATTGTGGGCTAAATATGGAGATAATGGGCAGGATGGTAATCATCTTAGAGTAATGTATACTAAGACATCTGGTAGTGATGTTAAGCCTAGAGATCCAGATAGATTGAATATTAATCCTGGTAGTATTTGGGGTGTGGGTATGCCTACTGCAACTGGTAAAGAAGCAATATGGGGTATCCAAGCCTTGGTTACTTTTGATAATCAATTAGTAATTGATGAATCTTTACCTGAAGATGAAAGAGGTTGGCAAGGTCCTTATTTAATTACAGGTGTACCTGGTCTTGATGGTAATAACTTTAATTATCAAGTAGAAGCATTTAAACAGAGTTAGACTCAACCTGAAAAGCCTACTAGTAATGATCCATATAGTCCTGGTGATGGTTGGGTGCTTACTCCTAATATGTCTACTGGTATATGGTGGAAGAGTATAGCTTTGGTTCAAGGTGAAACTGGTACAGTAATAGAATGGGGGGCTGTAGTAAAAGTAACAGGTCAAGGAGTTGTTATTAAAGGTACTCTAGATTCTACAGATGATCTTCCAATGGAAGGTAACCAGATAGGAGACGGATGGGTTATCGATGGCTTCTTGTGGGTATGGAATGGTAGCGAATGGGTAAATGTAGGTAAGGTTCAAGGCACGGATGGTAACTACTATGAATACAGATTTGCTAGAAACAATAGCTGGGAAACCGCTCCTTAGTTAAATGCAGCTGAACGTTATCCGGCAGGATGGAGTTCTACTGCACCTGCTTTAAGTAGTGGTAAAGTATTATGGGCTACATTTGCTCTTATTAATGGTGGAGATAATACTTTGATAGAACAATGGTGTGACCCATACTATATGACTGGTATGACTGGTGATAATGGTGGTTCTGGTGTTCCTGGAGTAGGTTACGAGGTTAGATACTGTAAAGGTACTGAAACTACTTATACTGGTGAGACTTGGAATGACACTATGAAGTGGAAGAGAGAACCTACAGGTTGGTCTATGGATGTTCCTGAGCTTACTAGTGGAGATGAGTATAATTATATATGGTTTATTCAGTGTAGAGTTATTAATGATAATATGGAAACTGCATGGTCTAAACCTAACCCTATGGGCGGTATAATTACTCCAGACCCAGTAGGTTCACAACCTATAGCATATCCTGCTGGTATATATAGTACTAGTACTCCTTATATTAATGATGGAGAGAAAGCACCTTATGTATATGATACTAGCGATGGTAACTACTATTTCTTAAAATCAGTAATGACGTGGATTGGTACTCAACAGAATAATGAATCTCCTGCTACAGATACATCTGGTGCATGGACTGTATTAGAGAATTATGAGGCAATCTATACTGATTTACTTATTGCACCTAATTCATTAGTAGGTGGAGCTGTATTTAATAACAACTTGATGTTCTCACAAAGAGGTAAAAATGCTAGTGGTGGTGATAGTTCTAGATATGAACTAATTGATGCTAGTAGTTCTGTAAATGCTATGAATCCTTCTAACGAGTTTAGACCTAACTTCTTATTAGATTTTGAAACTGGTGAAGCTTACTTTGGAGCTGGAGGTATACATTTAGCAGCTGATAGTTCTAATACTTCTATACAATTAGAATCTGGTAATGTATCTGGGGGTAATGGCAGTATTGCTACTATAGATATAGATGGGGCTACATTCCAAAAGGTAGTATCATCTAGTAATCCTGCAGCAAATAAGAGAGCTGAACTTAGTATAGATGGACTGAGTATTGACATGGGTATACCTAAATTCTATGTTAATAATGAAGGAATGTCTTACCAACATTACGCAGGATCTTCTACAGTGACAGATTTTAAGTTGGATACTACAGGGGCTATTACTATTGGACAAACTAATTCTAATCATGCTATAATTGATAGTGGTAGTTTTTCATTAAAGAATAGCAGTCTTAATAATATAGTTATTACTTATGATAATACTACTTCTTCAATAGTACTAAAAAATCCTACTGGAATAGATTCATCTAGAGTAGAAATAAAAGCTTTAGACGACAATGCTTCTGATGCTATTTCTGTAACAGCTTATGATTCTTAGGGTAATAAAGCGTATATATCTCCGTTAGGAGTAACTGTATCTGATGGTGTAAGTACTCACATAGACATTATGAAAAGTATGGTTACAGTAACTAATTCTAGTGGCACTCATATAGGATGGACTGGTACTAAAAACGGTTTACGTTTTATAGGAGGTATTTGTGTTGGTGAAGTTTAATTGAATTACTATGGATAAAGCAAAAGAATATATAAACAGTAAAACAAACTCTATACTTAAAACTAACATACTCAGGAATAATAGAGATGTTGTAGCAACCATAGTATACAATGAATTAACAGATTTATTGGAGTTTAGTAACACATCTAGTGTTACTACTCCTATAGATTCTGAAATACTAAAAAGGTATTTACATCAGGTTAAACCATAGTTATATAGTGGTATACCTATGAAACTCAAACCGTATTGTATTAAGTGTGGTTGTGGTAATGGATACTTTAGAGGATTATATGATCCTTATGTATTAGCATTGTTAACAGAGGATGCAGATCCTTGGTTATGGGAAGATAACGGTGTAGTACTGTTAGAATAGTAGAAAGAAAATAATTTGATTGACAATGATAGCAAGAATTAAAGGTTTAAAAATTAGTCAAGCTTCAGAACGTACTGCTGTCACAGGATAGGAGATGATTCCATTCCAAGATGGTGAAAGAAATGGTAAGATCCGAATGTTAGAGTTTAAAGATATGACTATGTATATCTTTGATCCTACTATTGTTGACAGTAAAGTAAGTCAAGAAGATTATGACGCATTAAAGCAAGCTATAGAAGAAGGTAAGCTTATCTATACTATTAACTCTAAGAGAAATGGTTTAGATTTAGCAACTGAAGTAGCTATAGTTGGTGGTACTATATATATTGAATCTCCTGATTTTATTAAAGAAGAAGGTACAGATAATATATCTCAAGTAGTATTTGATACTATTACTGTAGATGGTTCATTAAACTATAGTAAGGAACAATATACTACTACAGTTATTAAGACTACAGGAGATGGTACTAAGGTACTCACAGATAATGGTCAGTATGTATATATAGGTAATTTAGCATTAACTAACATTAAGTTTAAAGATGGTACTAATACATCTACTTATGACTTAGTAACTAATGGCATTACTTTCAGATAGAATGCTACTCCTTGTGTATCATGGAATACTATTAAGAGTGGTAACAATATCTATATGGATATACGTATAGCTAATGCTACTGCATCTATGGATGGTCTAATGAGTAAGGAAGACTATGTAGAACTTAATACTACTATACCTGGATAGATTGAAGATCTAAAGGAAGCTGACTCTAATCTAAACAATAGAATAGACGATCTTGATGATAAGATTGATAAGGAGATTGCCGATAGAGAAGCAGAGATAGATCGTCTAGAGAATAAGTTTGACGGAGTTACTGATGCATTAGAAGATGCATTACAGAAAGAAATTGAAGATAGGAAAGCAGGCGATACTACTATTACTAATAGTTTAAATGCTTTTATTAGTACTAAAGGTCAGCCTGGAGGATTAGCTGAATTAGACTCAACTGGTAAAGTTCCAGCAGCTCAATTACCATCTTATGTAGATGATGTATTAGAATACTCTACTAAAGCTCAATTCCCTTAGACTGGTGAAACCGGTAAAATATATGTAGCTAAAGATACTAACTTAACATATAGATGGACTGGTACTCAATACTTAGAGATTAGTTAGAGTTTAGCATTAGGCGAAACTTCTAGTACTGCGTATCCTGGAGATAAAGGTAAAGCCAATAGAGATGCTTTAAATAGTATGCCTACTAAGCTTACTTCGTATCTTACTCCTACTACTAGTACTGGTGAGTTAGTTAAGATTAACTATAAGTATGCAGCTAAAGATGGTTTGAATTACGGTCCTCTACAAGATGATAATATAGATATACCATCAGCTACAACTACTAATGCAGGTGCTATGTCTGCAATAGATAAAGGCAGATTAGATGACTTATATAATGAATTTGGTAGTATACAGAATCCTGGTGATAAGCTTGATTCACTACCTAATAACCTAGTTACTGGTGTAGATGCAACGTCTAGAAATGCAACTAGTGTAACTATTAACTATAAGCAATCTGATTTATCTGCAGCTAGTAATTCATATGCGAATCCTATTACTAAGTCATAGACTATACCTGCTGCTACTCAATCTGCAGCTGGTGTAATGACTGCTACTGATAAATAGAACTTAGACGTCAATATACCTAATAGAATTACTAATCTAGATAATAGAGTAACTACTGAAATAGATAGATTGGAAGAGCTTATTGAGAGTAGTTCGTCTGAGATTACTAACGATCTGAATGTAGAGATTCAAGCTAGAAAGGATGGTGATAATCAGTTACAGACCAACATCAATAATCTGTAGTCTACTATGAATACAGAATTAGCTAAGAAGGTTGGTAAAGTAACTGTAGCTGGTTCTGGTAATGCTGTTACTACTGCATCTATTAGTGGTGATACTCTTACTTTAACTAAAGGAGCTACATATAATAACTATGTACATCCTGCTGGTTCTGCACCTAGTAAAGCATCTGGATTCTATAAGTTCTCTACTGACTCTACTAGCCATGTAGCTAGTGTTACTGCTGTAGCTAAGTCAGATATCACTGCTTTAGGCATACCTGGACAAGATACTACTTATAACAATGCCACACAGTCTACTAGTGGTTTAATGTCTGCTGCTGATAAAACTAAATTAGATGGAATATCTACAGGAGCAAATAAATATATTCACCCAACGGGAGAAGCAGCAAATAAAACTTTAGGACTATATAAAGTAGCTACAGACGCAACTAGCCATGTTAAACAAGTTACCGCTGTAACTAAAAAGGACATTACCGATTTAGGAATAGCTGATACTGGGTCTACTCTTAGACTTATACGTATAGGTAGTAAAGAAGACTACGAGCATGTAGTAATTCTATTATGGAAAGATGATAGGGGTACTAATAGAATAGACGGTCTATTCTATACGGATATGGACGGTTCTTCAAGAAGACAAACCGCTGAAGCTCACTTGTGGTTCTCTAAATGGGCTACTGGTTCTGATTATAAGTTCATACTAAACACTAATCAACAAGGTTCGGGATTTTCATTAGTAACATGTACATATAATGGGGCTAAATGGTGGGGATTAAGACATATAAATGATCAAGCAGTAGACTTTTACTTTGATGGTTCAATGTCTTACTAGATAAACCCTACTGTAGTAAAATATTATAATAGAAATACTTCTACTGTATTGAATGCTGAAATTAACAGTTCTGTAACTAATGAAGCTAGTAAACTTGGTAGATTCGATGTAAATGGAGATCCATATGCTTTATTAAGTGAAGTTAACACTAAGGTTAGTAAGTCTGGGGATACTATGACTGGAACGTTAACAATAAATCAAACTTCATCAGTAACTCCTTTAACTTTACATGGAACTGATGTTTCTAGTTATGTTTAGTTTATTAATAGCGGAGCGCAAACTGCAGAAGTAGGGTATACAAATCCATTAGGTGCATATTTGTTCAATGATAAACTGGCAACTCATCCGTGTATATCATTAGGTAGAGTTGATAGTTTAGATGAAGGAGCAACTTTCTATTATAGAGGTATTC
>ENA-ORTF01000141-ORTF01000141.1-human-gut-metagenome-genome-assembly--contig:-NODE-141-length-96555-cov-25.459689_pt1 | contig 96555 bp, 74 predicted proteins | sample MGYA00241908_ERZ509180 | MGnify/ENA primary metagenome ERZ509180 (study PRJEB26280, sample SAMEA2338814) | human gut metagenome | biome: human gut; feature: human-associated habitat; material: faeces... | reverse complement strand
ACTGCAAATTTACCATTTCTATTTCAGTTTCGGTTTGCCGCTGCAAATCTAAGGTGTGTGCAAAGCTACAGAAAAGAATTTGATTTTAAAAAGACTTTAGGGGCTTTAAGGACTTTAAGGTCTTTAAGGACTCTAAGTGAAGAGCAAAATCAAATAAATTTGTTTTGCTCTTCACTCATCTTGCACTATCTTTAAATAAGATAGGCTGCGGCTCGGAAAATCAAAAATTTCAAGCAAGCTTGATTTTGATTTTCTCTCGCCTTGCACTATCTTTGCAGTCTGAAATTAAGATAATTAGAAAATAATCATATAAATGTCGATAGATAACATCATTTCTGCGGCTACAGCCGAGGCGCTGAAGTCGCTCTATGGTTTGGAGGTAGAGGCTTCAACCATCGTGCCGCAAACAACGAAAAAAGAGTTTGAAGGCAACCTTACAATAGTGGTATTCCCGTTCTTGAAAGCGTCGCACAAAGCACCCGACGCAACAGCCAAGGAGATAGGCGATTATCTCGTTGCCAACTGCGAGGCGGTGAAGGAGTATAACGTGATAAAGGGCTTCCTTAACATCACTGTAGAGCCGAAATTCTGGCTCGGAGTGCTCGACCATATCCACGCAACAAAAGACTATGGCTTCAAGACCGCCGACGACAACAGCGAGCTGGTGATGATTGAATATTCGTCGCCAAACACCAACAAGCCGCTTCACCTCGGCCACGTGCGCAACAACCTGCTTGGCTACAGCCTGTCGCGCATCATGCAGGCCAATGGCTACAAGGTGGTGAAAACCAATATCGTGAACGACCGCGGCATCCATATCTGCAAATCGATGCTCGCATGGCAGAAGTGGGGCAACGGCGCTACTCCGGAATCAACCGGCAAGAAGGGCGACCACCTTATCGGTGATTTCTATGTGGCTTTCGACAAGCACTATAAAGCCGAAGTGAAGGAACTCGAGGAGAAAGGCATGACCAAGGAAGAGGCAGAGGCAGCGTCGCCATTGATGCAGGAGGCACGCGAGATGCTCCGCCGCTGGGAAGCCGGCGACGAGGAGGTGCGTTCGCTGTGGCGCACGATGAACTCGTGGGTGTATGCCGGATTTGACGAGACCTACAAGCGTCTGGGCGTAGACTTCGACAAAATCTACTATGAAAGCCAGACATATCTCGAGGGTAAGGAGAAGGTGCTTGAAGGCTTGGAGAAAGGCATCATGTACCGCAAGAAAGACAACTCCGTGTGGGCAGACCTTACCGCCGACGGACTCGACCACAAATTGCTGCTCCGCAGCGACGGCACATCAGTGTATATGACCCAGGACATCGGTACCGCCAAGCTGCGCTACCAGGACTATCCTATAGACAAGATGATCTACGTGGTGGGCAACGAGCAGAACTACCACTTCCAGGTGCTCTCACTGCTGCTCGACAAGCTCGGCTTCAAATGGGGCAAGGACCTTGTGCACTTCTCATACGGAATGGTAGAGCTGCCAGAAGGCAAGATGAAGTCGCGCGAAGGCACCGTAGTCGACGCCGACGACCTGATGGACGCCATGGTGCAGAACGCCAAAGAGATGTCGGCAGAGATGGGCAAACTGCAGGACCTTCCACAGGAAGAGGCCGACAAGATTTCGGCAATCATCGGACTCGGCGCGTTGAAATATTTCATTCTTAAAGTCGACCCTCGCAAGAACATGACGTTCAACCCGAAAGAATCAATCGACTTCAACGGCAACACCGGACCGTTTGTGCAGTACACCTACGCCCGCATCCAGTCGGTGCTCCGCAAGGCAGCCGACAAGCATGTCAGCGAAGCGTTTGACGCATCGGCAGTTGCTCTCAACGACAAAGAGATCTCGCTCATCCAGCGTCTCGCCGACTTCCCGGCAATCGTAGCCGAGGCAGGGCGCACCTACAGCCCGGCGTTGGTTGCCAACTACGTTTACGAACTTGTGAAAGAATACAACCAGTTCTACCACGACTATAAAATCCTCGGCGAGGAAAACGCCGACCTGCGCGGCTTCCGCCTGACATTGTCGCGCACCGTAGGCGACATCATCCGCCAAGGCTTCTGGATGCTCGGCATCGAAGTGCCGGAACGCATGTAAAAGTGGTTGATTATGGATAATTAACAATGTCGGTGAACCTAATGCTGAAAAATAGCGTTATCTTCACCGACAACTTTTTAAAAAACAGAAAATATGGAAAATTACAATCAGCAATACGGTTATGGGGCACAGCCAACCATAACGTTGACCCACAGCGTGTCGAAAGTGATGCGCAGCGTCTATATGCGAATGTTTCTCGGTCTGCTCGTCACCGCCGGCGTGGCAATCTATGTGGCGGCAAGTCCGGCAATAATGAGCGCCATCTTCTCAAGCCGTCTTACATTCTGGGGCTTGATCATCGCCGAGTTTGCCTGCGTGATAGCAATCACGGGAGCCATCAACAAGCTCAGCACGTTTGCCGCAACCTCGTTGTTCTTCCTTTACGCCGTGCTCAACGGCGTGGTGTTCTCGTCGATATTCTGGGCTTTTGAGCTCGGATCGATAGCCTACACCTTTGTCATAACGGCAGGCGTGTTTGGCGCGATGAGCATCTACGGCTATCTGACCAGCAACGACCTTACAAAAATGGGCTCGTTCCTGTTTATGGCGCTTATCGGCTTGATTATCACGACGATTGTCAACATCTTTGTGGGCAGCAGCACCCTTGAATGGCTGATTTCGTTTGCCGGCGTGGCAATCTTCATCGGCCTCACCGCATGGGACACCCAGAAAATCAAACAAATGGTGCAGTACAGCGACTCGTCGCAAGTGGGCAAAATCGCCACAATCGGCGCGTTGACGCTCTATCTTGACTTCATCAACCTGTTCCTCTACATGCTCCGTTTCTTCGGCAACAGCAGAAACTAAGCCACAGGCATACAAAAACACAAACGCCCTCCGCAGGAATTGTCCCGCCGGAGGGCGTTTGCTTTGGTGGCATGTGGCGGATTGCCTCTTCGTTTTTTTTGCTTTTGCGCAAAAGCAATTATCGGGATAAAGATTGGTGGTTTTGGCAGAAAATTGGCTAACTTTGAGAGCTGAAAAAAAGAAAATAGACCTAACACGTTACGACAATGAATAAAATTGTAGAGAAAAAGCATTTCTCGGAAAAGGTGGTGCAGCTTGTGGTAGAGGCGCCGCTGATAGCACGCTCGCGCCGTGCCGGGCATTTCGTTATTGTCCGTGCCGACGAGCATGGCGAGCGCATCCCGTTGACCATCGCCGACTCCGACACCACTGCAGGGACAATAACCCTTGTGGTGCAGGCTGTAGGCAAGTCGACAAAAAAAATCTGCGACAAGGCAGTAGGCGACAGTCTCCACGATGTGGTAGGCCCGTTGGGACAAGCCACCAAGATAGAAAAGGTGGGCACCGTGGTGTGTTGCGGCGGCGGAGTAGGCGTAGCGCCGTTGTTGCCCATCATCCGCGCCATGAAGCAAGCCGGCAACCGCGTTGTCAGCGTGCTTGCCGGACGCACCAAGGATTTGATTATACTTGAGGACGAGGTGCGCCGCTCAAGCGACGAAGTGGTGATAATGACCGACGACGGCTCCTACGGGCAGAAAGGACTGGTGACCGAAGGCGTGGAGCAAGTGATCAACCGCGAGAAGGTGGACCAGGTAGTGACCATCGGTCCGGCTGTGATGATGAAGTTTGTCGCACTGCTTACAAAAAAATACGACATCCCTACCGTCTGCTCGCTCAACACTATCATGGTCGACGGCACAGGCATGTGTGGCGCCTGTCGGGTTACCGTAGGCGGCCGTACGCGCTTCGTCTGCATCGACGGGCCGGAATTTGACGCGCATCAGGTGGATTTCGACCAGATGATGATGCGCCTTCATGCTTACGACAACGAAAACAAGAACTGACATGGAAGAGACAAAAGATATGCGCATGGCAGAATGGCGCGAGGCACTGCGCAAGGCAAAGACAGCTAAGGAACGCACCTCGACACCGCGTGTGAAGATGCCCGAGCTTGCGGCAGACTACCGCGTGACGTGCAATGAGGAAGTGAATCAAGGGTTGACGATTGAGATGGCTATGGCAGAAGCCTCGCGGTGTCTTGACTGCGCCAACCCGCAATGCGTCACAGGCTGCCCTGTGGGCATCGACATTCCCGGATTTATCAAAAACGTGGAGCGCGGCGAGTTTGCCGAGGCAGCCCGTGTGATAAAAAAGACCAGCGCGCTTCCGGCAGTTTGCGGACGCGTCTGCCCCCAGGAAAAGCAGTGTGAGAGCCGTTGCATACACACCAAGATGAAACACGAAGCCGTGGCGATAGGCTATCTGGAACGCTTCGTAGCCGACTGGGCTCGCAACCACGGTTCGGCCGACGAGGAAAAACCCGCCGCAAACGGCATCAAGGTGGCAGTTGTGGGCAGCGGACCCGCCGGACTCGCCTTCGCCGGCGACATGGCGAAGCGTGGCTACAGCGTCACGGTCTACGAGGCGCTGCATGAGATTGGCGGGGTGCTGAAATACGGCATCCCCGAGTTCCGCCTGCCGAATGCCATCGTCGACACCGAAATCGACGGTCTGCGCCGTCTGGGCGTGGAGTTCGAGGCTAACTGCATTGTCGGCAAGACATTAAGCTACGACGACCTCCACGCCATGGGCTTCAAAGGCATCTTCGTGGCGTCGGGAGCCGGACTGCCAAGATTTATGAACATTCCCGGCGAGAATCTCAACGGAGTGATGTCGAGCAATGAATTCCTGACGCGGGTCAATCTGATGGGAGCCGCCCGTCAGGATGAAGACACCCCCGTGCTTCACGGCCACAATGTGGCAGTGATTGGCGGCGGCAATACGGCGATGGACTCCGTGCGCACAGCGCGTCGCATGGGCGCAGAAAACGTGATGCTCGTCTACCGCCGTTCGGAAGACGAGATGCCGGCGCGCCGCGAGGAAGTGAAACACGCCAAGGAAGAAGGCGTGCGTTTCCTCACGCTCCACAACCCATTGGAATATGAGGGCGACGAGAAAGGCAATGTGCGCCTGATGCGCCTGCAGCGGATGGAACTCGGCGAACCCGACGAGTCGGGACGCCGCTCTCCGGTGGCTGTTGATGGCGCAGTGGAGGATGTGCCCGTCGATTTGGTGATTGTCAGCGTAGGCGTGTCGCCAAACCCGTTGATTCCGAATGCGATTCCAGAACTTGAGGTGAGCCGCAGAGGCACCATCGTGGTCGACGAGTCGACAATGCGCTCATCGCTGCCCGACATCTATGCCGGAGGCGACATTGTGCGCGGCGGAGCGACCGTGATTCTCGCGATGGGCGACGGACGCCGCGCCGCGGCAGAGATGGACAAAAGCTTGCAGAACCAATAATACCAAAAAAATATGGACAACTTCAAGATTACGGCTATAGGATTGATGTCGGGCACATCGCTTGACGGTCTCGACGTGTGCTGCGCCACATTTTCCAAAACCGACGGCCGATGGCGTTTCGCAATCGATGCGGCACGCGGCTATGACTATCCCGACGATTTGAAATACCGTCTCGGCACGGGAGCGCAACAGATGTCGGCACACGACTTTGTGGCGTTCCACAGCGAATACGGCAAGTTTCTTGGCGAGCGTGTCGCTGACTTTATGAAGGAATACGGCATACGTCCCGACATCGTGGCGTCGCATGGACACACCATCTTTCATGAGCCCGGCAAGCGCATAATGTTTCAGATAGGCGACGGCGCAGCGATTGCAGCCGAGGCGCGTGTGCCTGTGGTCAGCGATTTCCGTCGTCTTGACATAATGCTCGGCGGACAGGGAGCCCCGCTTGTGCCGATTGGCGACCGTCTGCTTTTTGCCGACTATGATTTCTGTCTGAACATAGGAGGATTCTCCAACATATCGTATGAGTGCGACGGAGAGCGGCAGGCGTTTGACATCAGTCCGGTCAACTATGTGCTCAATCACTATTGCCGTCAGCGTGGCCTGGAGTTTGACCGCGACGGACTGATTGCCCGCAGCGGCACAGTCGACGCCGAATTGCTCGCCAGTCTCGACGCATTGCCATTCTACTCGCAGACAGGCGCGAAGTCGCTTGGCCGCGAATGGGTGGAGAAAGAGATATTTCCGATGATTGACAGCCGCGGGCTTGAATTTGCCGACCTGCTCTCCACCTTCACCGAGCATGCCGCCCGTCAGGTGGCGCGCGTAGTGCGCAGGGTAGGCAAGCCGCATCCCACAATGCTTATAACCGGCGGCGGCGCGCTCAACGTCTATCTTGTGGAGCGCATCCGCGAGCTGGCAGGTTGCGAAGTCAAGATACCTCCACGCCAGATAATTGAATTCAAGGAGGCGTTGATTTTTGCGTTTCTCGGCGCGCTTTATATGGCCGGCGAGGCAAGCTGCCTGTCGTCGGTCACCGGGGCGGCATGCGACAACATCGGAGGAATGCTGTTTAAAATTTAGAGACATCTGTCAACGAAAAAGACTTAACGCAGCGGATTCCGCTGCGTTAAGCCTTTTTAACAGTGTCGGCGGTTGCCACACACCATTGCCTTCTGGCAAACTATGTGGTTCTATTTTGGATATAAATCAAAGATTTTTCAGTAAAAAACCTTAAATGGTGGCAAATTGCCACCGCTGTGACTTTTGTTGTTCAGGCAGTTGGCAGTTGCGGTTGCTATTTGCCAAAAAATATGTGTAATTTTGTCGTTGGAAAGATTCGTTTTAGAAAAAAATAGCTTCAATGGCAAAACCGAATATCCTTATAATATATACCGGAGGAACAATCGGCATGATTGAAAACCCGGTGACGAAGTCGCTGCAACCGTTCGACTTCACGCACCTTATCGACAATGTGCCCAAAATCAAGAAGCTCAATTATTCCATCAACAATATCCAGTTTCACCCACCGATCGACTCGTCAAACATGAATCCGTCGCACTGGGTTGAAATCGCACAGAGCATCGAGGAGAACTATGCCAGCTACGACGGCTTTGTGGTGCTTCACGGCACCGACACGATGGCATACACCGCCTCCGCGTTGAGTTTTATGCTCGAGAACCTGCACAAGCCCGTCATCATCACCGGCTCCCAGCTTCCAATCGGCGAAGTGCGTACCGACGGAGAAGAAAACCTCATCACAGCACTTCAGATAGCCGCCGCCCGCGACAAGAACGGCGACCCGATGGTGCAGGAAGTGGCGATATTGTTTGAAGACTATCTGTGGCGCGGCAACCGCAGCACAAAGATGAGCGCCGACCATTTCAACGCCTTCAAGAGCAACAATTATCCCGACCTTGCCCGCATAGGCCTCGGCATTCATTTCCATGAAGAGGCATTGTGGCGCCAACGCTCGCAGCGACCGCTTAAAGTGCAGACCGCAATGGACCGCAACGTGATGTTTATCGACCTGTTTCCAGGCATCACCGAGAGCACACTCCGCTATCTTCTCAACGCCCCCGACGTGAAAGGCATCGTGCTCAAGACCTATGGCGCCGGCAACGCCCCGACCGACAAATGGTTTGTCGACCTGATGCGCGACGCTGTAAAGCGCGGCGTTGTGATAGTCAACGTTTCGCAATGCGTCAACGGCGGAGTCCACAGCGAGCGCTATATGACAGGCAACACGCTGCAGTCGACCGGTGTGGTCAGCGGATACGATATAACATCAGAGGCAGCCATCACCAAGCTGATGTATCTATTCGGCATGGGGCTTCGGTCAGAACAGGTGAAGAAATATCTCAATTGCTCGCTGTGTGGAGAGATAACAATTTAAGCCTTTGAACAGAAGCATTTTATATTTGAAACAGGGATAATAATGCTTAAAGAATTTTAAATGCGGAAAATTTTCGCTAATAGCATTGCCGTGTAAAAAAAATATAGTAATTTTGCAGCGGTTTTCAAAAGAGAGAAACATTAGTAAATATTCACTATTATAAATCAAACAACAATGAGCAATCTTGATTTGACAAAGTACGGCATTACTGGCGCTACAGTAATCGCACACAACCCATCTTACGAGCAATTGTTTGAAGAAGAGACAAAAGCAGGTCTCGAAGGTTATGAAGTAGGTCAGCAGACAGAACTCGGTGCAGTCAACGTGATGACAGGTATCTACACCGGTCGTTCGCCTAAAGACAAATACATCGTAAAGGATGCCAATTCAAAGGACACTGTATGGTGGACTTCTGAAGAATATAAGAACGACAACCACCCAATGTCGGAAGACGTATGGAACAAGGTTAAGACTATCGCCAAGAGCGAGCTTTGCAACAAGAACCTCTATGTTGTAGACGGATTCTGCGGCGCAAACAAGGACACTCGTATGGCAGTTCGTTTCATCGTTGAGGTTGCATGGCAGGCTCACTTCGTTACAAACATGTTCATCCGTCCAACAGAAGAAGAGTTGAAGAACTTCGAGCCAGATTTCGTTGTTTACAACGCATCAAAGGCAAAAGTTGAGAACTATAAAGAACTCGGACTCAACTCTGAGACTTGCGTAGCCTTCAACGTAACATCAAAAGAGCAGGTAATCATCAACACATGGTATGGTGGTGAGATGAAGAAAGGTATGTTCTCAATGATGAACTACTTCCTGCCATTGAAGGGCATCGCATCAATGCACTGCTCTGCAAACTGCGACATGAACGGAGAGAACACAGCAATCTTCTTCGGTCTTTCAGGAACAGGTAAGACAACCTTGTCAACAGATCCTAAGCGTAAACTTATCGGTGACGACGAGCACGGATGGGACGACAACGGCGTGTTCAACTTCGAAGGCGGCTGCTATGCAAAGGTTATCAACCTCGACAAAGAGTCAGAGCCAGATATCTACAACGCCATCAAGCGCAACGCACTTCTTGAGAACGTAACAGTTGATGCAAACGGCAAGATTGATTTCGCAGACAAGAGCGTAACAGAAAACACTCGTGTTTCTTACCCAATCTTCCACATCAACAACATCCAGCCGGGTTCTTCTGCACCAGCAGCAAAGCAGGTAATCTTCCTGTCGGCAGACGCATTCGGTGTATTGCCTCCAGTATCTATCCTTACTCCGGAGCAGACTAAGTACTACTTCCTCTCTGGCTTTACAGCTAAGTTGGCAGGTACAGAGCGTGGCATCACAGAGCCTACTCCAACATTCTCTGCATGCTTCGGTCAGGCATTCTTGGAATTGCACCCAACAAAATATGCAGAAGAGTTGGTTAAGAAGATGGAGAAGAACAACGCTAAGGCTTACCTCGTAAACACTGGTTGGAACGGAACAGGCAAGCGTATCTCTATCCGCGACACTCGTGGCATCATCGACGCTATCTTGAGCGGCGACATCGACAAGGCTCCTACAAAACAGATCCCAATGTTCGACTTCAAGGTTCCGACTGTATTGCCAGGTGTAGCAACTGAAATCCTTGACCCACGCGACACTTACGCTGATGCAGCTCAGTGGGAAGAGAAAGCTAAGGATTTGGCTGCCCGCTTCATCAAGAACTTCAAGAAATATGAGAACAACGAGGCAGGTAAGGCTCTTGTAGCTGCCGGTCCGAAGTTGTAATCAGAACTTAAAGATTCAAATATCGGAGAGCGCGTCCAATTGAGGGCGCGCTCTCTTTGCTTTTTGTGGAAGGCCTGATGCAATAAAACGCGATGGTGTGCGTTTAAACATTAGAATAAAAGTATGCTTTTCTATGAGACTCAATTTTACTAAGATATTTATTGCAGCCGCAATCGTATTGGCTGCCACAGTGACATCGTGTAAGGCTCCGCAGTCGTTGGCATATTTCGAGAATGCCGACAGCTTGAAGACAGTCGGAACAACAGCACTCGACTATGCCGTTAAAATCCGTCCGGCCGACGAGCTGATAATCACGGTCAACTCCATTGTGCCGGAGGCAACGGCAGCCTACAACCTTCCGCTCGTCAATCCGTCGCTTGAGGGAGAGGTGGGTGTGTCGTCGACACCGCAGAACCAGACCTATATTGTTAATACTGACGGGGAAATAACAATGCCCGCTATCGGCAAAATCCATGCAGCCGGAATGACTACCAAAGGCTTGTGCGAATATCTGACGGAAAAGATTTCGAAGGAGGTCGACAATCCGGTAGTCCGTGTTCAGCTCGCAAATTTCCGCGTCAACGTGCTTGGCGAGGTGAAACGTCCGGGAGCAATCGAAGCCAAAAGCGAGCGGTTCACCATTTTTGACGCGCTTGCAGCTGCCGAGGACATGACAGAATACGGCGAACGCACAAACGTGATGGTGATACGCGAGGAAAACGGACAACGCGCCTACCACCGCGTGAATCTTAAAGATGCGAAAATCGTAGACTCGCCATACTACTATCTTCAGCAGAACGACGTGGTCTATGTGCAGCCTAACAAAATCAAGGCAGGCAATGCGAAATACAGCCAGAACAACGCATTCAAGGTGACAGTGGTTTCCACTGTTGTCAGCGCAGTGTCGGTTATCGCGTCACTTGTAATTGCATTGGCAGTCAAATAACAGCGAAAATGCTCAATATCCACCGGGCATATTTCTACGTGTTCTTCGTCAGCGTGCTGGGCTTATTTTTGGCTCCGCATTTATTGTCGTTTCTTGACGAATTGTGTCTGTTGGCATTTGCAGTGCTCGCTGTCGTCGACATGACGTTCAACCGCTGCTTCGGCAAGTATAAGTTGATGTTTGTGCTGCTTGGCGTGATGGCGTTGTATTTGGCATATTCTCTTGTCGCGTCACCATACAATATACCGAAGGCGCAGATTAACGACTTTATTGCTCAGTGCAAGCCGCTGATAGCTTTTTCAGTAAGTTATGCCATTGCGCCGCAGTTCACCGCCAACGAGAAGTGGGTGTTGAAAAAGGTGTGTATTTTCTTGGCGTTTATGGCTTTTTTCGTCATCGCCGCCGACATCAACGATGTGACTATCTCCCATATCTACTATGGCGGTCTGACTTGTGTGGGCTGTGCTATGGTTTATTTGCTGATGTCGTATGACAACGACAACCCACGGGCATATACACGGTCGGATCTTATATGGACCTGCGTAATCCTGTTGCTCGGACTGATATGCACCCGCTCGAAATATTATGGGTTTGTGGTGTTGGCATTCTATATGCTGTTTGTTTATCGTCCCGGCACGGTCAATTTCAAAAGTGTGCGCAACGTTGTCGTAGCCACACTCGCATTCGTGCTTGTGGTGCTTGTGGCTTGGAAAAAAATTGAATACTATTTTATAACCGGAAATTCCGACACGTTCGACCCCGACGTGATGGAGACCTACGCCCGGCCCGTGCTGTTCGGCGGAATGGTGCTTGTGCTTGCCGACCACCTGCTGTTGGGCAGCGGTTTGGCTACATACGCCACCTACTCGTCAGGGCCTGATGTCAGTTACTCGGATTTGTACTATGACTATGGCATAAACCTGCTTTGGGGGTTGTCGCCCACTTATGGTGACTTTATCGCAGACACTTTCTATCCCGAGCTTGCGCAGTTCGGGTTGTTGGGAATATTCTTCTTTGGCTATTTCTGCTGGTGGATATGGCGGAAATACCGCATCGTGATGCGCACTCATCATTATCAGCTGTTTGGAATTGGAGTGATGTCATTTGCGTTCCTTGCCATTGACGGTACAGCTGGCTGCGCGGTGCTTCAAGCATCAGGGTCGCTTCTGATGGCAGTGATGGGAATTGTCGCCGCGCAAGCCAAAGCGGTGACCAAAGAAGAGGCGAAAGCGTTGCTGGCGCGTCCGGTGACAGAGTTTTATGATAATAAAAAAGAAAAAATAGAATATGGCTACAAGTTCTGACAAGGTGGATTTCAGCCGTTTGCGCTATGAAATCCGTAAGCATTGGTGGTGGTTTATCGCCTCGTTTGCAGCGATGATGGCAATCGCCGCAGTCTATATGCTTAAAAACAATCCTGAATTCAAATTCCACGCCGACATTATGATCGAACAGGAAGAAGGCGGCGGAATGGGCGGCGGAATGATGCAGATGATGAAGCAGTTCTCGATGGGCTCGTTCGGCGGCGGTTCGGTAGATGATGAGATGGCGGTTCTGCAGTCGCGCAGCCTGCTCTGCGAGGCAATCAACAAGTTGGGATTGCAGTATGACTACAAGGGTGTTGACGGAATGCGCAAGCTGTCGCTCTACCGCAAGTCGCCCGTTGAATTGTCAACGAATGTTGACCTCGACACGCTTCAAAGTGGGGCGACATTCAAGATTCATCTGCGCCCTGACGGCAAGATTGACGTCAAGGTGAAAGGCAAATGGTTCTCCACGCTGTTCAAACAAGACGGCATGACATTGCCGGCAACGGTGAAACTTCCCGACGGAGCGTTCACCATCCGCCGCACGGCATTTTATAAAGCCGGGGAGGAGCGCAAGCTTATAGTGGAAGTGAACGGCACCGCACAAACATATGACGACTATTCCAAGATATACTACGCCGACGTGCCGTCGCTGAAATCCAATGGCATCACGCTATTCTATCAGGACGAGGACAAGCAGCGCGGCAAGGATTTGCTCAACATGGTTGTGGAGCTCTACAACATCCGTCGTCTGCGCGAGGAGCAGACAAAGGCTTCACGGGAGATAGCCTTTATCGACGACCGTCTTGCGTCCTTGACAAGCCAATTGTCTGAGTCGGAGAAGCAGCTTGAGGAGTTCAAGACCGCCAACGATGTTACCGACATCGCCGCCGAGGCGAAAGTTCTGCTCGAGCAAACATCGAAAAACAAGGCTTCGATTGTGGGCTTGCAGACACAATTGTCGATATTCGACATGATTTGCGAGTTCCTTGATGACCCGAAGAATAAGTATTCCATGATTCCTGTTACCAGCGGACAGGACTATGAAAGTGCCGCAAAATCAATTGAGTCCTATAATCAGTTGATTCTTGAACGCACCAAGCTTGACATGGCAGCCAAGCACGACAACAAGGCTCTGCAGGCTCTCAACAAGCAGATTGACGGTATGCGCGGAGGTGTGATAGAAACGATGCGCAAGGCGCGTGAAAGTGCTGAGATTGCCTACAACGACTTCGTTCGAGAAGATGGCAAATATGCGTCGAGGTTGAAACAGTTGCCGTCGCACGAGCGTCGTTATGTCGATCTCTACCGGGATACTGAAATAAAGAATAATCTTTACATTTTTCTGCTTGAGCAGCGCGAGTCGAATGCATTGAAATTTGGAGTGCAGGAGATAGGCCGCATTATTGACCCCGCTTATCATGAAGTTAAAAAGGCTTGGCCTAAGGGCTCAATTGTGTTTGGCGCGGCTTTGGTTCTGGCAATCATAATTCCGTTGCTGATTCTCATGCTGCGCGCCATCCGCACAAAACGGATAATGATTCGTCAGGATTTGGAGAAATTGACCGATTTTGAGATTGTAGGAGAAGTGGCAGACAATGAGCTGGCAGGGATGCGCCGAGTGCGCGACCGCCTGATTGCTTCCGAAGGAGTAGGCGTGGTAGCCATAGCCTGTGTCAAGTCGGAGTTGGGAACCGCCGGCATTGCCGCCGCTCTCGCCACCTCGTTCGGTAATGCTTTGAGAAAGGCGGTCGTGGTTGATTTGTGCGGAAATTCAAGCGCGGCAGCCACTCTTGATGACTATCTCGTTGGAAAAGCGACGATAGACAGTGTTGTCGGCGAAAACGCAGGTGGGTTTGATGTAATTGTGTCCAGAGGCGACCAATCAATCGATTTGATTGCTTCGGAACAGTTTGCTGTGCTTGTCGACAGCCTGCGCAAGAATTATGATTATGTAATCCTTGCCGGCGACGCATTTGGCGACTATAGCGCGTTCAGCGTTGTAGCCACAATGGCAGACCGCATGCTTGGCTATGTTGAGGCTGGTGAGCTTAGAGAAAACTTTACGGAATTTGACAATGAGTTGAAGGCACTTTCGTTGCCGAGTGGATATATCTTTCAAAAATAGTTATGAGAGTACTGATTGTAAATAAGTTCTATTATCCGCGCGGAGGCGACTGCGTGTGTGCAATGTCGCTTGAGCGACTGCTGCGCGAGCGGGGACATCAGACGGCGGTCTTTGCAATGAACTATCCTGACAATATAGCAACCGATTTCAATCAATATTATGCTCCGGAGGTGTCGTTCTCCGGAGGAATTGGCGGCAAACTGGCGGCGGCAAGGCGCATATTCGGCGGTGCTGGTGTTAAGGCGGCATTTGCCAGACTTCTCAACGATTTCAAGCCTGACGTGGTGCACTTCAACAACATCCACTCCTATCTGTCGCCTGTAATCGTGGAAATGGCTAAGAAATTCGGAGCCAGGACAGTGTGGACGATGCACGATTACAAACTTGTATGTCCGTCATACAGCTGCCTGAACGATGGCAAGGTGTGCGAGCAATGTATAGAAGGCAGCAAACGAGGAGTCTATTCCAACCGTTGTATGAAAGGCAGCCGTGCGGCGAGCCTGCTGGCATGGCTTGAGGCGGAAAAATGGAATACGAAGCGCTTGCAGCGCGCCACGGACACGTTTGTCTGTCCAAGCGAATTTATGGCATCGAAAATGAAGCAGGGGGGCTTTGATGAGAAAAAAATCAAGGTGGTCTGCAACTTTGTCGATCCAGAGAAAGTGAAAGACATCAAAGTGAACACCGAGCGTAAGGACTATTATGCGTATGTGGGACGGCTGTCGGCAGAAAAAGGAGTGGAGACGCTGCTTAAGGCCGCTGTGCAGTTTCAGATACCATTGAAGATAGCAGGCGGCGGACCGCTTGCCGAAGATTTGAAATCGCGCTACGGACGATGTGACAACATAGAATTTCTTGGACATCAGAACGCAGCGCAGGTTAAAGAATTGCTGGGAAACGCACGCTTCTCGGTTATGCCGTCGGAATGCTACGAAAACAATCCGTTGAGCGTTATCGAATCGTTGTGTCTGGGCACACCGGTGGTGGGCGCGCGCATCGGTGGAATCCCCGAACTGATACAACCCGGCAGCGGAATGCTTTTCCGCAGCGGCAGCGTTGACTCGCTTGCCAACAACATTGCCGCGGCATGGGAGTCGCCGTTCGACTATGCGGCAATCTCAGCGCAGTCGCTACCACGCTTCAGTGCCGAGCGCTATCTTGACAGCGTGCTGGAGATATATCAAGTTTAGAAGACCTGTTGGCCGGATTTACGCAGCAGGCAGCCTGTCAGAGGCAGCCTGCTGTCGTTTTATGCCGAAAATGAATTGGGTTAATTTATATTTTGCGAGGATATAGCGGTAAAGGACCATAGGTCCGGCAACGCCTGCTGATATGACAAGCACTGCGCCGACGGCAAAAAACGGGTCGTCAAGCAGAATGGGCGCGAATTTTTGTAAGGCAGCCTTTGCAGCGCCCTCGAATGTGGTGTGGAACAAATAGATTATATAGCTTGTCGCCGATATTGTCAGCAAACCATTGATTTTTTTTGCTCCTCTTGAAATGATGTCGGACAAATAAATTATTGTTGCAATCCCGACAAAAGGGATGACTGAATGACATACGTCAAATCTTATATAAAAGTATTCAAGCGCGGCAAATGACAGGCATACAGCCCAAAACGGAATTTTTACGGATGTTGCAATCTTGCTCCAGTCGCAACAAACAGCACCAAGCATAAAAAACACCAACATGCTCTGGAATTGTTTGAAACAAAACACTTCCGGCAGGAACGGAGGAATGCAGTACAGAAGCAATGCCGCACCAAGGAGCAATAATCTTTTTTGTTTCGTCGCAAACAGCGGCGCGATGACAAACATCCACCACAAAGCCCAGATAAACCATAAGAAATATCCCGCTTCAGGAAAATACAGCATTTTTATATATGCATAGGCAGTTACAGGATTCTCAACAAACGCATGCTTTTCTGTCAGCATCTTGATTGAGATGACAATCACAGAAACAACGACATACGGGAGCATCAAACGCTTCAGCTTCTTGACCAAAAACTTCGAGTATGACTCTCCTTCCTTTTTTGTCGCCATATAGATGAAGCCGCTGGCAAACATGAACAACGGCATGTGGAAAGAATAAATGAGTTTGTTCAAACATTCATACCAGACCGGAGAGTTCTCGGGAAAGTAATGGCCTACAACCACCAGGACGATGCATAAGGCTTTTGCTATGTCGAATAGAACGATTCTTTGCATATTGATGAAAATAAAAAATAACGTTGTGCAAAGGTAGTGAATTATCATCTAAACCTAAATTAGTTTGTTCGGGAAATAATAATTACCTTTGCAATTCGTTATGTAATATAGTGGACACTAAAAGGCGCGTATAGATATGGCAAAAAATATAGTACAAGGCAGTTTAATTACTACATTCCGTTGTAACGCAAAATGCAATATGTGTAACATTTGGAAACATCAAACTCGGCCTGAGGAAGAGATTGATGCTTCTTATTATGAGAAATTACCTGCCGGACTTCGAATAAATATCACTGGTGGAGAATGCACCATCCGCAAGGACATAGATAAAATTTTCGAGATACTTTATCCCAAATCATCGTTGCTTGAGTTAAGTACAAATGGCTATAATACAGAAACGATAGTCGCTCTTGCCAATAAATATCCCAACATCCTGATTCGTGTCAGTGTGGAAGGATTGCCTGCATTGAATGACAAAAAACGAGGCACGCTCAACGGCTTTGACCACGCTTTGCGCACGATGCTCGAATTGAAAAAAACGAAGTGCAAGAATATCGGCTTCTCCGTGGTCATCTCGCCAGACAATTATAAGGATTTGCTTCATCTTTATGAACTATGTGTCGCTCTTGACGTTGAATTAGGTAATTCTGTGGTGCATAACTCTTGGTATTTCCATAAGGACGACAACCAATTGGAGAGCGCGGATGCTCTTGCCGCACATGAGGAGTTTGTCAAAGCGATGCTCACGTCCAAACGTCGTGGCTTGAAGAACCGGCTGAAAGACTATGGACGCGCATATTTCAATAGAAGTATCCATCGTCGTCTTCGTGGGGATGAGCCAGGATATCGTCCACCATGCGGTGCCCTTACCGATTTCTTCTTTATCGACCCGTGGGGAAATGTGTCGCCATGTAATGGTTCTGGTGAAGAATGGATTATCGGCAATATCAAGGAAGACAGTTTCGAGAACATCATGAAGTCGGAAAAAGCGAAAAAGGCTTTGGAATTGGTGAAGAACTGTAAGCGCAACTGTGCGTTTATAGTGACAGAGCGTCATGATATGGTGCGTCGTCCGTGGATTCCAATAAAATGGATAATCAAAAACAAACTGCGTATCCGTCAAGGAAAAGATATTTGTTGGGATTAATTTGATGTCAATATGAGAATTGACGTCATAGGAACAAGGGGCTTCCCTGGAATACAGGGCGGTGTGGAACGCCATTGCGAACGATTGTATCCGCAAATGAAGGGTGTGTCTGTTCGGGTGTTTCGTAGAAAACCATATGTCAAGACACAGCAAAGTCAGTATTCCGGAATTTCATTCACCGACCTCCCTTCAACACGGATTAGCGGATTTGAAACCGTGCTGCATTCATTGCTTGCCACCCTGATTTCAATGTTTTCTAAAGCCGAAATTGTCCATATCCACAATATCGGACCTGCGATGTTTGCCCCTCTTTTGCGTGCTGTGGGGAAAAAAGTGGTGCTTACTTACCATAGCGCAAACTATGAGCACGACAAATGGAATGCATTTGCAAAAGCAGTGCTCCGGCTGTCGGAGCGGATTGCATTGGCGTCGGCCTCGCAGATTATTTTTGTCAACAAGTTCCAGATGCAGAGATATTCAGAATCTGTCAGGCGTAAATCGACATATATCCCAAACGGTATTGTTCCGATGAGTCCGTCGACAAACCATGACTTCCTTGACAAAATAGGAATCTGTCCGCAAAAATACATACTGTCAGTAGGCAGGATAACGCCTGAAAAAGGCTTCGACCTGCTGATTTCGGCGTATAATAGGCTTGATACAGATGTAAAGCTTGTCTTAGCCGGGGCTCCTGACCAGGATTCAAAATATCTGGAAGAATTGAAATCCATTGCCGGCTCAAATCCAAATGTGGTTTTCTCGGGGTTTACAGATGGCGACAATCTGTCGCAGTTGTATACCAATGCATTGGCTTATGTCCTGTCGTCAAGAATAGAGGGGTTTCCTCTTGTGTTGCTTGAGGCAATCAATTTCAATTTACCGTTGCTCGTTTCGGATATAGAGGCGACGCATCTTCTCAAGCTGTCCGCTAAGTCATATTTTAAGGCAAATGATGCCAACGCGCTTTGTGATAAGCTGTCTGAATTCTTGACCGGCGGCGATAAGGGAGAATATAAGTGCATGGAAGAAGATCCTGCCGACTATTGTTGGGGCAAAATAGCAGAACAGACAATAGCCGTCTATAAAAAAGCAATGCGGAAATGACGGAAACGACAGGCCGGGGAAAGCAATTTCTGAAATCCGTAGGAATATATGCAGTCGGGAATATCGGGTCGAAACTGATTACGTTCCTGATGATTCCGCTGTACACGTTTTTCGTCGAGACGTCGGAGTTCGGTTATTACGACCTGTGTCTTACGGCGGTTATGTTGCTTACGAGTTTTGCTTCGTTGCAACTCCGCGACGGGGCGTTCCGCTTTTTGATTGACAGCAAGACTGACGAGGAAAAAACCGAGGTGGTCAGCGCAACGATGAGGCTGCTGAGCCGCTCGTTGCTCGTTTTCATGCTGTTGTCGGCGATTGTGTCGTTTGTTTATCCGATAAGGTGTCTGTGGCTCTCGTTCGGCTTGTTGGTCTCGATGGCGTTGATTGAAGTGTTCGGGCAGATGGCAAGAGGAGTGGGCGAGACAAAAACGTTTGTTGTCAGCAACATAATCTCGGCATTTTCCATAGGCGCGCTCAGCGTGGTGTTTGTAGTGTGGTGCGGATGGGGGATAACGGGAATCTTCCTTGCCAATATTTTTGCGCGTCTTATAGCTGTTGTGTATATTGAGGTCAGGGTGGGGTTGCTGCGCAAGTATTTCAAGCCCACATTGAAAAATGTAATGCTTACGAAAAAAATATTGCGCTACGTTCTGCCGTTGTTGCCGACGATAATGTGCTGGTGGCTTACCACGAGCAGCGACCGTTTTTTCATACAGCACTACTTCTCATTGTCGGACAACGGAATTTATGCCGTAGCAGCCCGTTTTGGAGCAATAATGCAGATTGTCGGCGCAATAATTTTTCAGGCGTGGCAGGAGATGGCGTTACGGCAGTACAATAGTCCGGACCGTGACAAGTTTTTCTCTGAGATGGTGAATCTCTTCATAATGTTTATGTCGATAGCGGCATTATGTTTTGCGTTTGGTCTGAAGATAGTGTATCCATTTATCGTGAGTCCAGAATATGTTGCAGGAATAGTCTATGTCTTTCCTATAATAGCCTCTTCGGTTCTTTATGCATTGTCAAACATTCTTGAGGTCGGTTATCAATGTTCTTTTGAGACAGGGCGAGCGTTGCTTGGCGTCGGAGTTTCCGCCGCAGTCAACATTCTGCTGAATTTTGTCCTCATCCAGACGATAGGAATATACGGAGTGGTGGTTACCTCGGTTGTCACTTATGCAGTGCTTCTTGGATTCCGTATCCACGATTCCCGCCGTTATTTCAAAATCAATATCTCGAAGATGTCGATTCTGACCGTTGCCATTGGTGCGGTTGGTGTATTCCCGTTTTATTTTACCGACTCGGTGCTTGTGGATGTGGTCATGATAATGATAGGATTGGCGGCAATGACGCTTGTCGCTCCAAGAGTGCTGCGCTCTCTGAGACAGTCAAAACGCGGAAGTTAAATTTCGAATAAGTTTGACTTCAATCGATGCCGTTCCTGGATTTCAGCCATCGTTATTATCTCGTCTTTTGTCAGTTTTGAGAAGACATAGTCTTTCGACAGAATGGCACTTACGAAATCTTTGATTTCGTAGCGCAGACCGTCGCCCAGATACGGATAGAAATATTTTTTGTTTTTGTTTTGGTCTTCGTAGCGCACTTCAAAATAGTCGGTCTTCCACCACGGAGCAGGCACATAGACATATCCTTTTGTGCCGGCAATTGTGAGGTTGCCTTCAGTCTTTACGCCCAAACCCACCTGAAGGGAAGCTACGGCATGGTCGTATCTGAATATTGCTTTGGTGAAAATGTCGACACCGTCTTTCATCCGCGAGTAGAACAGAACGTCCTTGTAATCTGTGCCGAAAAACTTAAGAATAGGCAGCATCGTGAAGCATCCGTTCTCCACCATGCTTCCTCCATAGCGTTTTCCTCCGATGTAGTCCTCGTGCTCGAGCAGGGTGGTCGATGTGGCGTTGATTTCTACTATCTCGCCAATGATGTCCGACTTCAGCAGGGAGAACAGGTGTCTGAACGCCGGGCAGTAGGCAGTTTTCAAGCCGGTCATCAGCACTAACCCCTTCTCCTGCGCCATGTCGTATAGTTTCTCGGCTTCCGCTCGGCTTGTGACAAACGGGGTTTCGCAGAAGACGTGTTTCCCTGTGCGCATCGCCGTTTCGGCATAATCAAAATGAGTGTAGTGAGGCGAGGCGATGTAGACAGCGTCGCAGACTTGAAGCAACTCTTCGACAGAATCCGCGCTTGTCGGAATGTTGAACTTTTTGCAGAAATCGTCGCATTCGGATTTCAAGGGATTGTAAGCGCCTGTGATTCTTGCGCTGTTTACAAACGCCGACTCTGATGCAAATCGAGAAGCAATACTTCCGGTGCCGATGATTCCGATGTCTGCCACCGGGCGGTGTTTGCGGATTTGTGTTGACGAAATGCCTTCGGTGCGCGGGAGGTATACCACTTTGCAGAATTCATTGAGATAGTCGAAATATCCTTCCCAATCAGATCCTATGGCAAAGATTTCGACACCGTATTTCAGGATGTCGTCGATTTTCTGCCCTTTGTATTCCTCGATGACTATGAGGTCGGCAAGTCCTGTGGCACGGACGGCGTCGATGCGTTCCATTACATTGTTGCACGTGTTGATTTTTCCACGTTCCAAATCGAACGTGTCGGTTGTCACGCCGACAATCAGGTAGTCGCCCAACGCTTTTGCACGTTTCAACAGGTTGTAGTGCCCCTCGTGAAACAAGTCGAATGTGCCGTATGTTATAACTTTCCTCATAGCGTTTTTGATTCAGATGGTTATTTGTCCAGTTCAAGGAGAGCGTCCATAAACGTCTCCATATATTTGCGTTCGCCTATCGACACTCTCAGGCATGTGCCGAATTCACCGACATTAGGGTATGATTTTATGAGAATTTTTTTGACGGATTTCATCTGTGCCACAATCTTCTCTGCATCGGTCTTAGGCTTGATGAATATGAAATTGCCGGCACAGCCCTTGTGTGCGTATCCGTTGCTGTCGAGCGACTCTGTCAGATATTTTCTGCCTTCGTTGAATTTTTCAATCAAATTGTTGAGCACATCAGGGTTGGAGATTACATTTTCGGCAAGCAGCATGGCAAAAGCATTGGTGTTGTGTGGTGTGCATAGTTTCTGAACCATTTTCACACCGTCGGGCCATCCTACGACATATCCCAGCCGGCAGCCGGCCATTGAGAACAATTTGGAGAATGTGCGGGTGACAAATACGTGTTCTTGGTTGAGGGCGTATTTGATGAATGTTTTTGGCCAGAAGTAGTGGTATGCCTCGTCGACCAAGACGGTCACCTGTTTTTCTCTCGCCCTTTCCATTATCCTCTCAAATTCCTCGTCGGAGTAGACATTTCCCATTGGGTTGTTTGGGTTCAGGAGAATCAGCAACTGTGTGTCGTCGGTTATTTCCTTGATGATATTGTCCACGTTCATGCTTAAATCCTCATCGTAAGGCACCTTTATGAAGTTTCTGCCATACATTTCCGAATATACCTGAAACATAAAGTATGACGGCACGACACCCACGATGCGTCCGCCCGGAGCTGTGAACGCCTGAATGATGTAGCGGATGCCTTCGGCAGACCCGTTTACAAGGCATAGATGAGAAATGTCGGTGCCAAGAAATTCAGCCAACTTTTCTGTGAACGGTAAGGTTTCCGGATATTGAGAAACCAAGCGTGGCGTGACCTTCGCCATGACGTCTTTGATGAAATCTTCGGGAAGTCCGCCCGGGTTTTCGTTAAGGTCAAGGCGCAAGAACGAACTGCGCTCGTTCTGGTCGAATATTCTGTGAAGGTTTTCGATTTTTTTGTCTAAGTAGTACATAGCTGAAAAATGTTTTATTGTTTCCACCAGGCGTTGAAGATGTGGTTTGCCACCTGCTTTTCTTTTGGAGGCAATTGCCTCCAGTCGCCATAGCAATTCGTCAAATATTCATCGTAATCCTCGAAGCCGAAAAATTCCCGGTCTTCAAACGGCATTAATTTCAGATTGTCGAAAAGGGATTTCTTGAAAGGGAATGACCGGGATTCGAACAAGCCTTGACAACATTCAAACACTCGTCTGAAGCCTTTGCCGTTGTGCTTTACTGCCATTTTCTGGAGTGTCTGGGCAAGGAGTCTTGATGATACCGCCAAGAGGGCGAGCTTGCCCATTGCCAATCCCAGCTTTTTGCATATACTCCATTCGCTGCGTGGTGAATATGTCTTTATTGCATACAGTTTTTGTAGCCTTACGCGAGTCTTGTTGTAGGCGTTCCATTGCTGTTCGTCGTCGGGCACGTCGTCAATTGGAAAAACATCGATGTTGACACCAATCTGTACGGTTTCGCTGACTGTTTCGCGCAATACGGTTCGGTTGTCGAATGCTTTGCCGTAGGCTCTGTTCCATTTGCTGTCGCGTTCAAGTGAGATGAACTGATATTTTCCGTTTAATGTTTCGGGAAACTCGTTGACCAATTTGTTGTAGTCTTCGCGCGGCAGGTAGATGTCGATGTCGTCGTCCCAGGGAATGTAGCCCTGATGCCGGGCGCATCCGAGCATTGTGCCGCAGCCCAATGAATATCTGATTCCGTGCTCAATGCAAAATCCGTGTATGGCAGAAAGCACGTCCAGTTGAATCTGTTTAAGTTCGTTTATGTCGATTCTTTTCATATGGTTCTTCTATGAAGAAGCGATGCCATGCATCACTCATGTTTTAGTGGCTACGAAGATAACGAAAAAAAATCAATTTACATCGGGCATAAGGATTAAAGATTCGCAAAAACGAGGCGGTGGCTTACGAAAACAGCCTTGCTCAAAGCAAGGCTGTTGATGTGGAGCATAGCGGACTCGAACCGCTTACCTCAACACTGCCAGTGTTGCGCTCTACCAGATGAGCTAATACCCCTTTTCTCCGGTGCAAATTTAAAATGAAAATTTCGTACTGCAGTTCCGCAGCGATATGTTTTACAGCAGTTTTTGTATAAAAAAAGAGCCGTTACGTCTATAAAAAGTCATTAAATGAGCGTGTTTTTGTAGGTGGATGGTGTTAAATAGTGAGAAAAGTTACGCTAATTGCTTTATTTTTATTACTTTTGTAGTGGTTTTGGGAAAAAATTAATACAATATAAAATACTATTTTTATGAAGAAACTCTTACTCCTATTTCTTCTTGCCTTTTTGGCGGTTCCTATCGCCAATGCGGAAGAGAGCGTGGTCACATTGACCACAACCCTCGACGAGGGAGCAAGCATCAAGCTGTATACTTGGGCTGACTCTATGGACGATGCGTTTACCATCGACTGGGGTGACGGCGTCGAGAAAATCTACAACAAAGTGAAGCCTAGCTGGACTTACGGCTCGGAGATCACCGGCAAGCTTGGCGCAAGCAAGACCATCACCATCAAGGGCGACATCACTTATCTTGAGATTAAAGAGATGCAGATTTCTGCCGCCACTTTCGCCAACACGAAGCTGAAAGAGGTGGATATGGAAAAGAATCAGCTGACAGATTTCAATCTCAGCGGACTCCCGGAGGTTACCAAATTGAGTCTTAACGAAAACTCTATTGTAACATTCTCATCGACCGGCAACTCTGTTTTGAAGAATCTCGGGTTGAAGAGCAACAAGATTGACTCTCATCAGTTTGAGATTTCTTCGTTGGCAAATAGCCTCGAGCAACTCAATGTGTCGGAAAACGGAGAGAATTTTGTGGCGTTGAACCTTATCAATTTCGACAAGCTGCAGTACTTCACTGCCAACGACAATCCGGAGCTTACCACAGTTGTGTTCTATGACGGAAGCACCAATTTGAAGCAGATAAGCATGAACAACTGCCACATTATGCATTTCTATGCAATCTCGTTGCCTAATCTGAGCTCGCTCAACCTTTCCAACAACGCGTTGCTCGATTTTGAGAACGGCACATATCCCAATCTGTCGACGCTGTCGGTCAACGGCAACTATCTCTCTGAGATTGACGTGACCAAGTTTCCGAAGCTGTTTTCGTTCGACTGCTCCAGCAACCAGCTTACAGACATAAATGTAGCCAACAATCCGGAACTCAACTATTTAAACTGCGGCAACAATAAATTGACAAGTGTTGATGTGTCGACCAACAAGGAGCTCGGCTCGCTATTGGTCAACGGCAACTCATTGTCGCGCATCGACATCTCCAACAATGAATCGTTGGGCACAATCAACATCAGCGATACGCAGATAAGCTATATCGACTTGACGAAGACGAAGTTTCTGCGCGATTTCCGTGCTGCCAACACTCTCTGCCCGTTCTTCTATTTCAACTATGTGCTTCCTGGCGGAAAGTTCTCATATCTTGATATGCGCAACAATTCAAAGATGACAGGCAACTCGATGACATTCACGCTGCACACACTGCCGGCGTTGAACAAGGATGCCTACAACACCAATCTTTTTGTTGAAGGCTCGAATGCCGAGACTGCCGACACAGAATACGTGACGAGCAACGAAATGAAGTGGAAAATCGACGTTACAGGCGACGGCACTGCCAATTGTCCGGCTGTGCCTGTGACCGTCAAGGCTAACGACACAGGCGAGAAGGTGAATGTTACCGGCTATTTCGGTGGCGACATCTCAAACGAGCGCAACTACAACTTTACTAAATATTCCACAACCCACGGTTCATTCTACCTTTCGCAGTGGGCTGGCAACTATTATCAGGAGCTTGCCGATGTGACGACAACTGCAAAGGCAGGCGTCGCCATCATGGTAAACGACACTCCTGACGAAGGCTATATGTTTGACCACGTCGTTGTCAACGGCGAGAGCATCTATGAGAAGACGTTTGTGGTTAACGAAGAGTCGACAATCGAAGTGGTGTTCCGCGGAGAGACAAGCACCATTTCGTTTACCGCTCCTATCGGTCAGTCATTGTCGTTTGCGCTGGCTGCCGAAGGCGGTAATAAGCCGACAGTCTCAATCGACTGGGGTAACGGTTCAAGCCAGGAATATGAGGTGAGCAGCAAAAACTATGTGCGTATCGACGGCGTAGCGGCTACACCGGCCGACCAGTCGGCAACAATGTCGACAGTGACAATCAAGGGCGAGGTGTTTGCTCTTAACCTTGAAAGCTACGGCGAGTTTGGCGAGGAGATGGGACTGTGGAACAACAAGATTTCCGGCATCGACCTGTCGAAGACAACCATACTCAACAACTTGAACCTTTACATGAACCCTATTCGTACGCTAGACGTCAGCGGACAGCCGTTCCTCTTGGAGCTTGACGCAAGCTACTGCGAGCTGAAAGAGATTGACGTGACCCACAACCCTGAGCTCCGCTCATTCTCTTGCTACGGCAACAGCCTGACGTCTGTCGACCTGTCGAAAAACCCAGAGCTGCTTGTATGCAACGTTAAGGTCAACCAGCTTGAGGCCATCGACCTGTCGAACAATCCTAAGCTTGAGGAAGTCAACGTTGCTAACAACTACCTGACAGCCATCGACCTGTCGATGCTTCCAGCACTTGGCAAAGCTACATTGATGAACAACGAGCTGACCACAGTCAATCTCTCGCACAATCCAGAGCTTATAGATGTCAGCGTGGGCGGAAACTTGCTCACCTCACTCGACCTTACAGCCAACAAGAAGGTGCAGATGCTCTCGTTCAACGACAACGCAATCCGCAGCCTCGACCTCAGCGCCAACACCGACCTTTACAAGATTGACTGCGGCGGCAACGGTATGACTGCATGCGAACTCAACGACTTCTTCTATACCCTTCCGCAGCGCGCGCAGGTGGTTGAAGAGCAACCGTCTGCCAACTTGACGCTGCTCACAGGCACGGAGGCTACTCCTAACGATGCAGAAAATTCCGACACATCAATCGCTTCAGAGAAAGGTTGGACGCCAAGCATGAGCGGCAACGGCTCGGGATGCGACGTGGCACGCCTTATCATCGCACCGACAGTCAATGGCTCTATCGAGTTGAAAGACGCTGAAGGAAAGGTGATCAACTCTGGCGACAAGGTGAAACGTATGTCGCCTATCACCATCAAGGCAACGCCTGACGCTGGATACGAACTCGACAAAATCACAGCCAACAGCAAGGTGATTGAAGGCAATGAGTTCAAGATTTCGCGCAACACTACGGTGACAGCCCTCTTCAAGGTTATGGGCAGTGTCAGCGACGTGGCGCTCGACGGTGTGGCTATAGCCGGCGCCGACGGAGCAGTGCGCGTGAGCGTGGCAAGCGACAGCAAGGTCGAAATCTTCGACGTGAACGGCCGTCGCGTGTTTGCAGGCAATATCTCAGCCGAGACAACAATCCCGATGGCAACAGGCTATTATGCCGTGCGCGTTGAAAACGCCGACGGCTCGATGGCACGCATTGTCAGTGTGAAATAACACTTGCAACAACCTATATGAGGCGGGCGCACCAAGAAATTGGCGTGCCCGCCTTCAGTTTATAGGCTATGTATGCGTCCCAATCCGGATAAAAGCAGTAATTTTGCAGCTGATTGTTTTAGGAAAGAAAAAAATTACAGAATGGTTTATCAATGTGGAATCATCTTCGGCTTCCTTGCGATAGGGGAGCTGATAGTGTGGCTCACAGGCATCAAACTGCCGTCAAGCATCATCGGGATGCTGCTGCTTACAGCGTGCCTGCAGCTTAAATGGATACGCCTCAGATGGGTTGAGGGTATAGCGAATTTTCTGGTCAAGAATCTTGGATTCTTCTTTATTCCGCCAGGCGTGGCGCTTATGCTCCACCTCAATGTCATAAAGGCGCAGCTGCTGCCAATCATTGTGGCATCGGCGGTCAGCACCGTTGTGGTTATCGTGGTCACTGGCTGGATTCACCAACTGGTAAGAAAATATCAACATCGTCAATTCACGAAACGTCATGGAATACATTAACAACCCATACTTCCTGCTTGCGCTCACATTTGTGGTCTACGGCTCAGCGCAACTGATACAGCGCCGCACGCGCTTTTCTTTGTTCAACCCGATACTTGTAACCATCGCGCTGATCATAGTGTTTCTGATGGCTTACGACATCCCTTACGACACCTACAACCAGTATGGCCGTTACATTGAGTTCTGGCTCAAGCCGGCAGTCGTGGCGCTTGCCGTGCCGCTCTACAAGCAACTGTCGACCGTCAAGAAGCAGCTGCTTCCCATAACGCTGTCGGCGCTCGGCGGCTGCATCTCCGGCATCATCTCGGTGGTGTGGGTGGCAGATGTCTGCGGCGCGTCGCACGACGTGGTTATGTCGCTTGCCGCAAAGTCGGTAACCACGCCTATAGCCATGGAGGTGACAAGCTCGCTTGGCGGCATCCCGTCGCTAACGGCGGCGGTAGTGGTCAGCGTAGGCATCTTCGGAGGCATTGTGGGTTTTGGCGTAATGCGCTGGTCGCGCGTCCATAGCCCGATAGCTCAAGGCTTGTCGATGGGCACGGCGGCGCATGCCGTAGGGTCGTCGCGGGCGTTTGGCATCAGCGACCGTTATGGTGCTTTTGCCAGTCTCGGACTCACGCTCAACGGCATATTCACAGCCATCCTCACTCCGTCGATTCTGCATATCGTCGGATATTTCTAAAGGCTGGAAAGTTGAAGGCACAAAAAAAAGATTGTATCAACTGATACAATCTTTTTTTGTGCGCATGAAGGGACTCGAACCCCCACGACTTACGTCACTAGATCCTAAGTCTAGCGCGGCTACCAATTACGCCACATGCGCAAATCGGGTACAAAAGTAATGACAATTTTTCATTTTGGCAAGACTTCCAGTCGAATTATTTCAAATTGACGTGAAACTTGTAACAGCGAGTCGCGTCAAACCGCGGCAGCACAACGAGTTGCACGTCCTTGGCATTGTCGGTCAGCGACTCCGTTCCTTCGCCAACCGAAAGTCCCGCCTCCTGCAGAGCCTTCATCGCGCAGCTTCGTGCCGTGTCGGGCGTGTTGTTGTCGTGGCTGAGGTGGCAAAGATACACGTATTTCAGCCTTTCCGAGGCAATCTCCTTCAAGAAAGCCGCCGTTGCGGCGTTGTCCATGTGTCCGTTACCAGCGCGGATGCGGCTTTTGAGGTATTCCGGATAAGAGCCGTTGTCGAGCATCGTAGAGTCGTAGTTGCTCTCGATTACCAGATAGTTGGCGAGCGACATGTAGTGGCGAGCGCGGTCGGTCACGCTTCCCAAGTCGGTGGCGAGCACAAAATTGGCGTCGCCGTAGGTTATTGAGAATCCGGAGTTGCAGCTGCCGTCGTGGGGCACGTCGAACGCCGTCACTTCGAAATCTCCCACTTTGAAAGGAATCTCCTTGTATATTGCGTGGTGATAGTCTTTTATGCGTCGTGAGATGTTGTGTCGGCGCAGCAGCCCGTTGAACGCCCGGTTTGTGCAGTAGAGCGCCATCGTGCGGTATCGTCGCAGGAAAGAGTAAGCATAGCGGATATGGTCTCCGTGGTCGTGAGTGAGGCAGATGCCAAGTAGCGACTCCGGACGGATGTTGTTTTTCTCCATCTCCGCCAACACAGTCTTTATGTCGACTCCGGCATCGATCAGAAATCCGCCGTGCTCGTTGCCTATGTATGAGCAGTTGCCGCTGCTCCCGCTGCCGAAACTGATAAATCGGAAACTGCCGGTGTCGTTGCTTATCTCAAGCGGAGTGTCAAGCTCCGACAGTCTTTTTTTGCTGCGTCCTCGTGTGTTGATGCCACCCGTCATCAGAGCCGCCGACTCGTCGTCGCCAAACAGCGACCCCTGCTGATACGGACAGCGGCTGCGCGAGTTTTTACGAATCTTCTCCATAGTCACGTCAACGATAAATCAGGAAAATAGCGGGACGCTTGTCGTAGTTGTATTCCGCCTTCGCCCATTCGCGCACCGGGCGCGTGGTGATTTCCTCGGTTGCGCCGGTCACGTCGCAAGCCACACACAGGCGCAGGTCGCCGCGCAACTGCTGGCTCAGTTCAGCCACCAGTTTGTTGTTGCGGTAGGGCGTCTCGATGAAAATCTGCGTTTGTCCGGCAGCGACGTTGCGTTCCATCTCGTGCAGTTTTTTCTGTCGTTTTGCAGCATCGATAGGGAGATAGCCTTGAAATGCAAAACTCTGTCCGTTGAATCCCGAAGCCATCAGCGACAACAATATGCTCGACGGCCCTACCAAAGGCACCACCTTCAGCCCGCGGCGTTGGGCCATTGCCACAACATCGGCTCCCGGATCGGCAATTGCCGGGCATCCTGCTTCAGAAATCACACCCATGGCATTGCCTTCGATTAGAGGATTCAGATAGTCGCCAATTTCTTCTGGGCGTGTATGCTCGTCGAGGGTGTAGAACGTAAGCGAGTCGATGTCGATTGTACGGTCGCATTTTTTGAGAAAACGTCGTGCAGAACGAACGTTTTCAACTATAAAATATTTTATTTCCTTGACAATCTGAAGATTGTATGCCGGCAGTACTTTGTCTAAAGGCTCATCGCTGAGCATCACCGGGATTAAGTAAAGAGCAGTTTCCATTTCAATATGTAAAGTTAGTGCAAGCCGAGGTAAAAACAAAATTAAGCGCGCTTAATTTTGCTTTCAAGAGGCGCTGCCTAAGCAGTCGAAAGTTGGTGCAAGCCGGCTTCTGAGGATTCCACAATGAGGTGGATGATGAAAACACACGAAAAATGGCGGAAAAACGCGATGTTGAGGAAAAAACTCAACATTGTGAGATGTGTTTTACAGCATGGTAATGGTGCAATTATTTGATATATAATTAATTGTGCAAAACTTTCAGAATGCCGGATTTTGTTGATGTTGAGTTGTTGTGAAAGAAAAAGTTAGTGTTGAAAGATGTGGTATGTGTAAATTTGTAGTGTGAGAAAAACCATTTTTCAGATAATTATTAATAAAACCATAAAATTTAAAAACAACTATGAGATTTAAAAACATCACCTTGTTATTGGGAGCGTTATTGATGCTCTCAGCAACATCGCAAGCCGCCAATGTGGCATTGGGGAAAAAAGTATATGCATCTTCAAACCAGCAGCTTCCAGAACTGGCGGTTGACGATAATCTTGGCACTCGTTGGGAGTCGAAGACTTCTGACGGCGACAACCAGTGGTTCTACGTGGATCTTGAGAAAGGAACCATTATCGACCATTTGAAGATTGTTTGGGAAGGAGCATACGGCAAACACTATAAAATACACGTTGCCGATGAAATCACCGCCGAGATGGCTCTCAAACTTACAGATGATGACAAGACAAACGATTTCGCAACCGGATGGACAGAAATTGCAGAAATCAACAAGACTCTGTCGGGATTTCCAGCATCGGAGACCATAGCAGTGTCTACGACGGATGTCGTTACAGCCCGCTATGTGGCAGTTGAGCTGATAGAGCGAGGCTCGTCTTATGGTTTCAGTTTTTGGGAGTTCGGTGTGTATGACATGGCGGAGGAAGCCTCGAAACTCTCATCGATAGAGATTACGGCAGACAAACTTGAAGGCTCTGTCGCCGACACTTATACGCTCGGTTACAAATTCCTCGACCAATATAAAAATGGACTATATTCTGACAGCCGAGGAAAACGCATCCCGTCAGATGATTGTTTCGGAAGGCGCATCTGTTGTCGACAACAAACTTACCGTAACGAGCCGTGGCACATATACAGTGAAGATGAAAATCGGCGACATTGAGTCCAACGAGCTGAAAATAGAGGTCAAGGCGGAAGGTGCGAATTTGGCTTTGAAAAAAGACATCGTTTTTGCAACCGAAGGTTCTAAAAAACCGGAAAATGCAGTGGACGGCAATCTTGGAAGCCTCTGGATTACAGACGAGCCGAGCGGCGTGGAAAACCATGAGTATGACGCAGTGTTGGTGGTAGACCTCGGCGATGTATATGATGTGAACTGCGTCCACACATCCTTTGAGGGAGCATCGTCGGCAGATTACACTATCACCTTCTCTACCGACAATGTGACGTTCTCCGACCCTGTGCCTGCATTTACTGTGACAAACGGTATAGGTATGACAAATCGTCACGATTGGCTTACAAGCGAGGAAGCTGTAAAGGCCCGTTATGTGAAATTCCACTCAACACGTGCCGCGACACAATATGGTACAAAATTATATGAACTTGAAGTTTATTCAAACTCGAAGTCGGTGCTGACAAGTGTCATGATTGCTGCCGACAAGGAGTGCGGCACCCCTGGCGACTACACTTTCACACTCACAGGCTTGGATCAATTCGGTGAGAATTACGATATCAGTGGCGACAAAGGAGTCTGGAAAGCAAGCGCCGGCTTGATGAACGGCAATGTCTTGACAGCCGAAGAGGCAGGTGCTTATGAAGTGTATTATACTGCGGAAAATGGATTGCAGTCAAACGTGGTGACAGTGATTGTGGTTGATCCAAAGGGTGACAACCTTGCGTTGAACTGTCCGGTGACTGTTTCAGAGGGCGACCAGACCGGTGATTCAAAGCCGGAAAATGCTGTCGACGGTGTAGATGCTGCCGGCTCTCTGTGGGGAGCAGCCGAGCCTGCAGGCTCGAAGGACCACACTTACGACTGCTGGATTGTAGTGGAATTAGAAAAGGTATTTAAAATCGATGCTGTCAAGGCTTCTTGGGAAGGCGCGAACTCATGCCGCTACACTGTAGAGGCATCGACCGACGGCAAGACATTTACTGTGTTTGGCTCTTACGACAAACCTGCACGACTGGAGTCTCGTGCCGATTGGTTTGCCGGCAAAGGAATTGAAGCGAAATATATCAAGGTTTATTCAACCAAGGCTTCTACTGGCTATGGCACAAAATTGCAGGAACTTTACGTTTATGACGTAAACGGCACAACATCTGGCGTGGCAGCAATCGCTGCCGAGGGCACAATTTTCGTTGCAGGCAGCGAGGTTGTTCTTCCGGAAGGCACTGTAGAGGCAACTGTTTTCAACCTTAACGGCGCAGTTGTGGCGCACGCTGAAGGCACAGCCACAATGAGCATCGCAACGGTTCAGCCGGGTGTCTATGTTGTCAAAGCCGTTAAGGCTGACGGTACAGTGGTGACGGCAAAGATTGTTAAGTAACGCAATTCGTTGATTGCAAATAAGTGCCAGTTGGCGTTGCCGCATGGAGTCTACGTCGTTGTCTTGCCACAACGTCGGGACATCGCGTGACGAAAATAGTATTGTAGCAAGGTGATATAGGTTGGGAAAGGCACTGCGACGGGTTGTTGCGGTGCCTTTTGTCTGTCAGAAGCTTTTTGCCGTTTCGGTTTGCGGCATTGTGCAGTCGCGACGGATGCGGCGGTAGACGTAGATGAATGCCGGAACCAAGAAGATGTCGGCGGCAAACCACGCCACAGAGTCGCCGAAGCACACGGCAATGTAGCCGAAATCAGGCACAAACACCAGACTTACAATGCCGCGCGCCACCATCTCCATCACGCCCGACAGCATTGCGAAGTTGGTGAATCCGGCGCCCTGGATGGTGTAGCGGAGCACGCACAACAGAGCCAGCAGAGGCATCATGTATGCCGACACATGCAGGAACAAAGCCGTGTTGCGGATTATCGCCGTGTCGGAGGCCGACACAAACATCAGCGACATTTCCTCCGACCACAGCAGCATTGTCGTGCTTACCGCCACGACGTAGACCATCACCATCGCCATACTCGATTTCACGCCCATCCACACCCGTTGCGGACGCCCGGCTCCATAGTTCTGACCGGTGAACGTGGCCATGGCGATGCCCAGACTCTCGCACGGACAGATGGCAAACATCTTGATGCGCATGGCGGCGGTGAAGGCAGCCACGCAGTCGGTGCCGAGGGCGTTGTTGGCGCTTTGCAGCATAATGCTGCCGATGGCTGTGATTGAGAACTGCAAACCCATCGGCACGCCGATTTTGAGCAGTGTTGAGCAGTGTCGCCGCGACATTGTCCGCTCGTCGCGCGAGGCACGGAGGATGTCGAACTTATGAATCATATAGACGTAGCACAGCACAGCCGACAGCGCCTGTGAGAACACCGTGGCAATGGCGGCTCCGGCCACACCCCATCCGAGGGTGACGATGCAGAAAATGTCGAGCACGATGTTGAGGATGGTGGAGAAAAGCAGAAACCAGAACGGGGTTTTGCTGTCGCCGAGCGCGCGGATTATGCTTGAGAGCAGATTGTAGTAGAACGTTGCCGGCACGCCGATAAACGTGATCAGCAGATACCAATAGGCGTCGCTAAAGATGTTTTCGGGAGTGCTCATCCATCGAAGGATGGCCGCGCACAGCAGGCTCGTCACCACGGCTATCGACACCGACAGCCATGCCGTCAGTTTCAGACTGCTGTAGACGTAGTGGCGCATTGACTCATAGTCGCGCGCTCCGAATTTCTGCGCCACCGGAATGCCGAATCCGCAGCAACAGCCGTTGCAGAAGCCAAGAATCAGAAAGATCACCGAACTGCTGGCGCCGACTGCTGCCAATGGGCTTATGCCCAAGAATTTGCCCACAATAGCCGCATCAATCAGCGAATATGTCTGCTGCAGCAGGTTGCCGAGCAGCAAGGGCATAGTGAATTTGAAAATGAGCGGCATCGTGGCTCCGCTTGTCATTTCATTGCATTTTGCCATACTTATACCTACAAACCTAAAACTGGATGCAAAATTACTCAGAAATTTTCTATGGTTTTCTAAATGAAGTGCAAAAAAAATGGGCGCATCTTAGCGGATGCACCCATTATGCTTATAAACGAGTCGGTTTAGTCGTAGATAAACGCCACGTTGTCGACGTATAGATTCTGACCGACAGTGCCCTCATAAGCCGTGCCGCAGCCGGCAGAGAACATCATGATGATGTGGGTTGGAGTTGCCAGCGGGCTGTCCCAACCAACCTCATGGATAGGCACGATTTTGCCCTTGCTGTTGCGCGCATAGTATGGACGGCTGCTGTCGACAAGGTTCATGTAGCTTTTATAGTAAGGCTGTCCGACGATGTTTCCGTAGTAGATGCGCAGGCGGTGTCCGTTGACCCATCCGGTGCTTCTCGTGTAGCGTTCGCGACCTGTTCCCACGCGCTTTGCGTAGATGTTGCCGTTGGCGTCTTCCCATCGGCGTTGCAGCAACACGAATACCTCGCATGCATTCTGCTTTTTGAGAACTTTCTTCTTTCCGAAACCGCTTGAATATATCATCTGGGCATTGGCAGGAATCTCCACTTTGTAGTCGTAGGTCAGATATTTAGGGCGTTTTGTAAACCTTACGTTCATGTCCAGTTTGCTGTATGGATTTTTGGTGCTGCTCACCGGCTCCACCATTGTGCCGAAGTAGATGCTTCCCGAAACCAATACGTCCATATTCACCACACCGAGTGCCTTCACCTTCTCCATGATTGTTGAAAGCTTCACGCATTTGTTTCCGGCAGCGCGCTGCGCTGGAAACACGGCGTTGCTGCCCTTCACCACGCCAGCCACTTTGGCATACACGTTTGACGTAGCCCAAGGCGAGCCTCCGAGGTTTCTGTAAGCCTTGTTGCCGTGGATTGCCTGTGTCGGGCCGATTTCGTATAATGTCTTGGATTTTCCGCCGATGATTGCGGACTCTTTGATGGTTCTTGTGACCCAATGCTCAAAGTCGCCGAATGCGACCTTCTCTCTAGTCTCGGCGAGCAGTCCGCTTGTGGCTACGAGCAAGCCTGCCGCCAATAAAAATATTCTCTTCATTGTTGATAAATAAATTTTCGGGGTCAAAATTAGTCATTTCCACTGAATTGTGAAAGCAGATGGGCAAAGAGTGTCGTGTCGAAGCCGAAACAGACACGTTTTTTGAACCAATAAGCCATTATTTTACCATAATTAAAAATAAAAGAGACCAATTGTTGGCTGTGTATTGATTTAATTGATATATTTGCGAACTATTTAATCACTTATAAACAACTGACCTATTATTCTATGAGAAAATCAGCATTTTCAAAGATTATGCTTCCTTTGCTGGCGCTGTTGTTGCTCTGCGCGCCCAAGGCAAAGGCGGAGGGCGAATATGCCTGGCCTGCAAATTACGACGGCGTGATGCTGCAGGGCTTTTATTGGGACTCTTACAAGGATTCTAAATGGACTGTGCTTAAGGCAAATGCCGCTGAACTGTCGTCTTATTTCAATTTGATCTGGGTGCCTAACGCAGGCAAATCGTCGGCAAATCCGTCGATGGGCTACGACCCTGTCTACTGGTTCAGCAACTTTAACTCTTCGTTTGGCAACGAGGCGGAGCTGCGCTCGATGATTTCCACATTCAAGCAGTTCGGCACCGGCATTATCGAAGACGTGGTGGTCAACCACCGCAACGGCGCCACCAACTGGTATGACTTCCCTGCAGAGACTTATAATGGAAAAACTTACAAACTCGGTCTTGACGCCATCTGCAAGAACGACGAGCTTGCCAACCAGACTGGTATGCCGCAGCCTACCGGCGCATACGACACCGGCGATAACTTTGACGGCTGCCGCGACCTTGACCACACAAATCCTGCAGTGCAGGAGGCGGTGAAGGCTTATCTCGACTTTCTGAAGAACGACCTCGGCTTCACGGGTTGGCGCTATGACATGGTGAAGGGCTACGGCGCTGAGTATACAAAAATCTACAACGAATCGGCAAAAGCATCATACAGCGTGGGTGAGTACTGGGACAACTACGACAAGACAACATCGTGGATTGACCGTACGGGCCGCACATCGGCAGCCTTCGACTTTGAGTTTAAGTGGGCGCTCAACGCCGCTTTCCCGGGAATGAACTTCTCAAAACTCGTGTGGAAGCGCAACGGCTCGCTCAACCAGCCTGCCGGAATTATCCACATGGACACTTACCAGCGTTATGCTGTCACTTTCGTCGACAACCACGACACTTACAAGGAGTCGGACAAAATGTTTACCGGCGACGTTGAGGCTGCCAATGCCTTCATGCTCTGCTCACCGGGAACTCCGTGCGTGTTCTACAAGCACTGGCTCGACAAAAAGGACGCCATCAAGAAACTCATCGCCATCCGCAAGTCGGTCGGCTTGACAAACCAATGCACTGTCAATGTGCTTGAGACAACCAATAACCGCTATGTGGCTGAGGTGACAGGCAATAACGGCAAGCTGCTCATCAAGATTGGACGTGGCTCTTATGACCCTTCGGCGAAAGGCTACTCTACATCGGACAAGGTGGCTGGCAACGCACTCTACTCCATCTGGACAAAGGTGGCTATCAAGAATCTTGAAAGCCAGGTGGCTCAACTGTCATTCTCGCCCGACGGTGGCACTTATGTCGGCGGCGTCAAGGTGACAATGGACGTGGCAAACGCAAAGGATTTCAACAATCCTGAGGTTGTCTACACTACCGACGGCTCAATCCCTTCGCTCACCAACGGTACACATGCGGCTCCTGGCACAACACTTGACATCTCTACCAACACCAAACTCAAGGCAGTGGTGGTGGCCGACGGCAAAGTCGTGTCGGGCGTCAAGGAGGCAAACTATATCACATCGATAGAGCCTGTTGAAATCTACGTTGAGAAGCCGGAGTCGTGGAATAGCATCAACATCTACGCGTGGGTTTCAGAGCAGATAACCAGTGCTTGGCCAGGCGATGCCATGACAGAGACAGCAACCGTTGACGGCAAGACAATGTATTACCACAATTTCGGAACACAGTATCCTGAAATCAGCATAATCTTCAACAACGGCACAGCGCAGACTGCCGACATCAGCGAAGTGGGCTACGGCAAGCACTATTTCCGTCTGAACAGCGACACTGGCAAAAGCATCTCGGTGACTGAGTTCAAGCCACAGAGCAGCGTTACGTCAGTGACCGGCGGTGAGCTGGTAGTTTATCCCAACCCTGCCACCGACGTGATAAATGTGAAATCAGACAAGGGAGTAGCGTCGGTTGAGGTTTACACACTCAGCGGCGCGAAAGTGGCAGAGAGCGACACCGACGCAGTGAGCGTTGCCTCTCTCCAGAACGGAATGTATATCTACTCAGCTACATTTGCCGACGGCACGAAAGTCAGAGGCAAGTTCTTGAAAAAGTAATTTATAATTGCTTCTATAAGCTACACCAAAGGGCTGACACTTCTTGCGAGGTGTCGGCCCTAATTTATGTCTTTGTTTTCGGGAAAAATAGAATAAGTGTATTTTTTGAGGGTGTTGAAAATGGAATAAGTGTAGTTTTTTCTTGTTTTTTAAATGGAATAAGTGTGTTTTTTTGAGGGTGTTGAAAATGGAATAAGTGTAGTTTTTGAGGGTGTTTAAAATGGAATAAGTGTAGTTTTTTGAGCTAAGGCGGACTTGAAATTCGCAGATTTTCAATGTGATTCCCGCAAGAAATTTCAAAACGGTGAGAAAGACGTCGATGTGAAGCAAAAAATAGATCAGCAATTTAAAGATTGGAAATCTGCCGGGCATGTGGGAATGTGGATAAAAAAAGGTAGTCAGCGAAGCTAACTACCTTCTGTTGTGTGGTCCCACTTGGGCTTGAACCAAGGACCCCCTGATTATGAGTCAGATGCTCTAACCAACTGAGCTATAGGACCTGCTGCGGCTTTATTGCCTGAAGCGAGTGCAAAGATACATCTAAGTTGCGGAAATTGCAAATGTATGGTGTTATTTTTTTGCCGGAAATCTTGTTTAGGTCTTATTTTCGCTGTAATTTCGCCACGCTATGGAAGATTCTATTAAAATCAATAAAGTGTTGATTCGCAATCTTCAAATGGAGGATTACGAACAGCTGTCGCAGTCGTTCACGCGCGTATACGCCGACGGCAGCGATGTGTTTTGGACCCGTGGACAAATACAGAAATTGATCGACATTTTTCCGGAGGGTCAGATTGTAACGGTTGTTGACGACAAAATTGTGGGCTGCGCCCTGTCGCTGATTGTCGACTACAACCTTGTTAAAAACGACCACACTTACGCACAGGTGACGGGCAACGAGACATTCAGCACCCACAATCCCAACGGCAATATTCTCTATGGCATAGAGGTGTTTATCCATCCGCAATACCGCGGACTGCGCCTCGCCCGCCGTATGTATGAATACCGCAAGGACTTGTGCGAGTCGCTGAACCTTAAAGCCATCATGTTTGGCGGACGCATACCGAACTATCATAAGTATGCCGACAAGCTGCGCCCGAAGGAATATATCACGAAGGTGCGTCAAAAAGAGATTTTCGACCCTGTGCTGACGTTCCAGCTGAGCAACGATTTCCACGTGCGCAAGGTGATGCGCAACTATCTGCCCAACGACGAGGAGTCGAAACACTATGCCTGCCTGTTGCAATGGGACAATATCTACTATCAGGCGCCGTCGCAGGATGTGGTGAGCAAGAAGACCACCGTGCGCGTGGGGCTGGTGCAATGGCAGATGCGCTCATACCGCACTATCGACGACCTTTTCGAACAGGTGGAGTTTTTCGTCGACGCGGTGTCGGGCTATCAAAGCGACTTTGTGTTGTTTCCTGAATACTTCAACGCTCCGCTGATGGCGCGGTTCAACGACGACAGCGAGGCGGAGGCAATCCGCGGACTGGCGCAGTACACCACCGAAATCCGCGACCGCTTCGTGAAACTTGCCATCAGCTACAACATCAACATCATCACCGGCTCGATGCCTCAGGTGAAAGAAGACGGACGCCTGTACAACGTGGGCTTCCTGTGTCGCCGCGACGGCTCGTATGAGTCGTATGAGAAGATTCATGTCACCCCCGACGAGATAAAGAGCTGGGGCTTGTGCGGAGGCAGCAAGATTCAGACGTTTGAAACCGACTGCGCGCGCATCGGCATCCTGATTTGCTACGACGTCGAGTTTCCCGAGCTGTCGCGTCTGATGGCCGACGAGGGAATGCAGATTCTCTTTGTGCCATTTCTCACCGACACTCAGAACGCATATTCACGTGTAAAGGTATGCGCGCATGCGCGAGCCATCGAAAACGAGTGCTACGTAGTGATTGCCGGCAGCGTGGGCAACCTTCCGAGAGTCCACAATATGGATATCCAGTATGCACAGTCGGGCGTGTTCACGCCTTGCGACTTTGAATTCCCCACCGACGGCACACGTGCAGAGGCTACGCCAAACACCGAGATGATTCTTGTCAGCGACGTAGACCTCGACCGGCTCAACCACCTCCACACCTACGGAAGCGTGAAGAATCTCAGAGACCGCCGCAACGACCTCTACGAAGTGAGGTTGAAGAAATAGCGTAGGCCACACATGACAAACCGGAGGCGCATCACCCAACAAGCGATGCGCCTCCGGCATTTCTTTATTCAAAAATCACGTCAGTCTTCCTCGGGGAAGAGCGATTTGCCATAGTCGCTCATAAATTCGCGCACCTCATGGATAGGCAGCGCCACTCTGATGTCGCCGGCAGCATAGCATGCAACGTCATACGGGTTGTAGAAGAACGTGATTAACGCCCCTTCAATGTAGAAGTTGCCCACAGTAGGCACCTTGTCGACAAGCAGACTTCCGGCATACTCCGGCTTCAGCTGAAGCTCGCGCATGATTGCAGTCTTCAACCCCTGCACGTCGGCAAACACGCGTCCCACGGTCAGCACCTGACCCTTCTCCACGTCGTAGTTGACATAGGTTGTCGCATAGTTGCCGTGAGCTCCGCCGAGGAATGCGTAGGAATACACACTGTAGGTCACAAGACGCTTGCCTATGCTCGTAGGCGTAACCGTAAGTTGGGCGCTGTGGCGGTGCACAGTCTCCGACAGCTCCGGCAGTTTGTCAACGTCTTTTTGTGTGATGCCCTTTTCTCCCTCAAAGCCAAGAGGCTCAGCAAGCATCGCCTCCAGCGATTCTTTGAGCGTGGCGCGCTTGCTTGTGCCGAAGGCTATCGAGAGGATGCTGTCCTGCAGTTCTTTCGGTTCCTTGCCTCCAAGCGTTTCAGGCCAGCATACAGAAACCGTTGTCTCTGTAAACACTTTTGCGTCCTTGCCATAAAAGTTCAGACTGTCGGGCAACGACAATTGCTTCTTGGCAACAACTTCTTCCGTGCGAAACATGCTTACGCTTTTGTCTGCTTCCGCGTCTTTATTTCCTGTCTTTCCGCAGCCGGCAAGTGTCAATGCCACTGCTGCCACCAATAATACTTTCTTCATATTTTTGATTGTTTTTGTTGATTCGTGACACAAAGTTATTATTTATAAACGAGCAAACACGTTTTTTTGTTTCATTCATCCCGAAATAAATTGTTTTTCAGCAATTTCTTGCTACCTTTGCGGTTTATTATCAACAAATAAATCATATATGAGAAATCTTCTGCTCACAATCGCGGCAGCCGTCACCGCTCTGTTTGCCAGCGCCGGCGCGCCAAATGGTTACTACAACGGAATCTCTGGACTGAAAGACGCAGCCCTGAAGAACAAACTATATGAAATTGTAAGCAAGCATTCGACAAACAGCTACAGCGGACTGTTCAAAGAATCGTTCTGCTATACCGACGTGCGTCCCGACGGAACGTGGTGGGACATGTATTCCAACATCAAGCGCTACGTGAGAAGTGGATGGAGCGGAATGAACCGTGAGCACAGTTTCCCGAAAAGCTGGTGGGGCGGCGATACGGAAGTGGGCGCATACACCGACTTGAACCACCTTTATCCTTCCGATGCCACCGCCAACTCAGCGAAATTGAACTATCCGCTCGGAGAGGTGTCGCCGTCGGGAATCACTTTCGACAACGATCTTGTGCTGGTGGGAAACCCTGTCAGCGGACAGGGCGGTGGCTCTAAATACGTGTTTGAGCCTGCCGATGAATACAAAGGCGACTTTGCCCGCACTTATTTCTATATGGTGACATGCTATCAGAACCTGGACTGGAAATACGAATATATGGCGCAAAAAGGTTCTTATCCGTCGATGCAGGGCTGGGCGGTGGAAATGCTCTTGAAGTGGCACCGACAGGACCCTGTGAGCGACAAGGAGCGCAACCGAAACGACGAGGTCTACAAGCTGCAGAGCAACCGCAACCCATTTATCGACTATCCTGACCTTGTGGAATATATCTGGGGCTCGATGAAGGGCAAACCTTACACCGACGAAGACCTTCCGCCTATCGGCGACGGATCGCTGATTGCGCCCGTAAACAACTCGACCGTGAACTTCGGCGAGGTGGTCTACGGCGACCGGGTGACCATGGAAATGCCTATCCGCGGAAATCTTTCCGCAAATCTGTCGATGACAGTCTACGGCAACAATGCTGCCGATTTCTCAATCCCGTCGACTTCCGCTTCTTGGAGCGAGGTGAACGCTGGAAACTACAATCTGAAAATCACTTTCGAGCCTAAGGGGCTCGGTGAGCGCACCACCAAGCTGCTGCTCTACGACGGAGGTCTGACAGGCGTTACAAGCTATGTGGTCAACCTTGTGGGAACTGCCGTCGAAGCGCCGGTGTTCGACCGCGTGGAGGCCACGGCGGCCACAAATATCTCATCAACCGGATTCCGCATCAACTGGATTATGCCGTCGCGACCAGCCTCAATCGACTGCTTCCGCATAAACTTGACCGAGTACGTCAACGGCACACCGACTTGCATGACTCTCTACACCGATGGTAGCGAGGATTCTTTCTACGATTTCGGGGAAGCAAAATCGGGTGCCACCTACAGTTATACCATACAGACGGTAAGACTGAACCGCATGTCGGACGAATCAAACGTCATCACGGTCGACCCAGCCGGCGTCAACGGCATCGAGGCTACTGAACCGCTCGCCGTGCTCCCTATCGGCAACGGCATTTATTTCCGTTGCGCCGTAGCCCACACCAACGTGCGCATCATCGACATGACAGGACGCGTGATAAAGGTTATCGACTCAGTGAGCGAAGGCCACTGCGAACTGTTGCCTTACGGTGCCTACATGGTCTACAGCGACCAATGCCGCCGTCCTATCAAGGTGCTTGTCAAAGACTAAGCGTCAGCGACATGACATATCGACAAAAAGTAATCCCGCACTGTTGTTGACAATGCGGGATTACTTTTTGTGATTCTATGTTTCTTGCACTACACTTCCAGATCGGAATTGAAGATTTCGTGCCAGGGCAGACCCTGCTTGTTGAGCTGCTCCATGAATGGATCAGGATCAAACTCCTCAACGTTCCACACGCCCGGACGTTTCCAAATGCCTTTAAGATACATCATCGCGCCAATCATCGCCGGCACACCGGTGGTGTAGCTGACAGCCTGCATACCGGTTTCGAGGTAGGCGGCATGGTGAGAGCAGTTGTTGTAGACATAGTAGGTCATCTCTTGGCCTTCCTTGTCCTTACCGCTGATGCGGCAGCCAATCGATGTCTCGCCGGTATAGTTTTCGCCAAGCTCTTTAGGGTTTGGCAAAACAGCCTTGAGGAATTGGATAGGCACTATTTCCATGCCATTGTAATTGATAGGCTCGATGCTTGCCATTCCGATGTTCTGAATCACGCGCAGGTGTGTCAGGTACTCCTGGCCGAACGTCATCCAGAAACGTGCGCGCTTGATTGACGGATAGTTCTTTACCAGACTCTCAAGCTCTTCGTGATACATCAGATACGACTCGCGGGCTCCGATGTTTGGATAGTTCAGCGCTTTGTGAACCGACAGAGGGTCGGTTTCGTGCCACTCCCCGTTCTCATAAAACTTTCCGCGCTGTGTAATCTCGCGGATGTTGATTTCAGGGTTGAAGTTGGTGGCGAAAGCCTTGCCGTGGTTTCCGGCGTTGCAGTCCACGATGTCGAGATGCTCCATCTCTGAGAAATAGTGCTTTGCAGCGTAGGCAGTGAAAATGCCCGACACTCCAGGGTCGAAACCGCAACCGAGAATTGCAGTCAGTCCGGCTTTCTCAAAGCGGTCCTTGTATGCCCATTGCCATGAGTATTGATATTTCGCCTCGTCGAGAGGCTCATAATTGGCGGTATCAAGATAACTTACTCCACACTCGAGGCAGGCATCCATTATCGTAAGATCCTGATATGGCAACGCAAGGTTTACCACCAAGTCGGGTTTGTGCTTCTTGAACAAAGCCACCAGTTCCGGCACCTTGTCGGCATCAACCTGGTCGGTTGTGACATTGTCTTTGCCGATGGCTTTAGCCAAGGCGTCACACTTGCTCTTCGTGCGCGATGCGATAACGATTTCGCTGAACACATCGGAATTCTGGGCGCACTTGTGGGCTGCCACCGTAGCGACGCCGCCGGCTCCGATAATTAATACTTTTGACATTGCTTTTCTAAGTTTTATAGGATTAATTTGTTTTTGATTCTATTGCAACAGCATCATGCACACTGTCATGTAGATCATCATGCCGATAATGTCGTTGGTTATGGTGATAAACGGGCCTGTGGCTATCGCCGGGTCCACCTTCATCTTCTCAAGTGTCAGCGGCACGAACGTGCCAAACGTAGCGGCGAACAGCACTACGGCAAACAACGACGCCGACACGGCTATCGTAATCTTGAAATCGGGATGGAAAATGAAGAAGTTGTAGGCAAACACAAGCAGCGAGATGATGCTTGCGTTGATCAGCGCAAGTCCAAGCTCCTTGGCAATCTGCGACAACGACTTCCTAAGGTCGAGCGAGCCGTTGGCAAGTCCCTGTACAACGATTGCCGACGATTGGATTCCCACGTTTCCGCCAGTGCCGCCGATAAGCGGGATGAAAAGCGCGATGGCGGGATTGTTGGCAAAATTGCCCTCGAAATTGCCGAGAATCCAAGAGTTCGACAGTCCGCCTATCATTCCGATGATCAGCCACGGCAGGCGTGCTTTTGCCTGGTCGAGAATCTTGTCGTCGGTCTCCACGTCGGTGGAAAGACCGGAAGCCAACTGATAGTCGCGCTCGGTCTGCTCACGAGCCTCGTCCATTACGTCGTCGAAGGTGATGCGTCCCACAAGACGTCCGATGCCGTCGACAACCGGCATAACCGCCAAGTCGTATTTCTCAAACGTGAGCACCACGTCGTCGAGTGGCTCGTCGGCCTTCACGGAGTAGGGGTCGGGCTCCATCACATGTTTTATCTTTGACGCCGAAGGGTTGGTTATCAGTGTTTTCAGCGGCAGGATGCCTTTCAGTTTGCGGTCGTCGTCGACAACATAGACATAGAAAATCTCATCCATGTCTTCTGCCTGCTCACGCATCCGCTTCACGCATTCCGGCATACTCCAGTTCTCGTTGACCGCAATCATCTCCGTACCCATCAGAGAGCCGGCGGTGTCCTCGGGATATTTCAGCAGGTCGATAATCGAGCCTGCCTGCTCAACGTCGTCGACATGCGACAACACTTCCTCCTGGTCTTCTTTGTCAAGTTCCTGGATAAGGTCGACGGCATCGTCGGTGTCAAGGTGTTCCACGAATTGCTTGGCAATGTCCTTGTTGGGCATATTCTCAAGCAGGCGGTGGCGGTCGTCCTCATCAAGTTCCATCAAGGTGTCGGCAGCAGCGTCACTGTCAAGGTGCGACACCACATACTCCGCCTCCTCAAGGTCCATCTTCTGTATAAGTTCGGCAATGTCGGCAGGGTGCAGCTCCTTGAGTTCTGCCATCACCTGCGTCTCGTTGTTTTCCTGTATGAGATGTCTGAGTTCATCCAAAAATTCCTCTGAAAATTCTCTCATGCCGTTCTACTCGTTTAAAAGGTTCGTAAGTCTTACAAATTCAGCCACCGACAGCTGTTCCGGACGCTTGTTGAAAATCTCTTCCTGCAGCACTTCCGGACGGCGAGCCATTGAGCGCAACGAATTGCGCAGCGTCTTGCGGCGCTGTCCGAACGATGTCTTGACCACCGCTTTCAGCCGCTTTTCATCGCAGTCGAGAGTCTTTACACCGTTGCGGCGCAGACGGATTACGCCCGACTTCACCTTTGGCGGCGGATTGAACACATGCTCATCGACGGTAAACAGATATTCGATGTCGTACCACGCCTGCAGAAGCACCGACAGGATGCCGTAGGTCTTCGACCCCGGCTTGGCGGCTATGCGCTCTGCCACCTCTTTCTGCAGCATCCCGCTGCAGCACGTGATGCGGTCGCGCCAGTCGAGCACTTTAAAGAATATCTGCGACGAGATATTGTATGGATAATTGCCTATCACACAGAAGTCGCCTTCAAACATCGAGCCGAGGTCGAGCTCAAGGAAGTCCTCGCCGATGATGCGCCCGTCAAGTTGCGGAAAGTTGTGCTCCAGATACTCGACCGACTCACGGTCGAGTTCCACGACAGTCACATCATGTCCGCGTTCGAGCAGGAACTGCGTAAGCACGCCCATTCCCGGTCCCACTTCGAGCACCGGCATTCCTCGATAATCGTCGAGCGTGGCAGCTATACGGTCTGCCACGTGAAAGTCGGTCAGAAAATGCTGCCCGAGAAATTTCTTTGGTTTTACTTTCTGCATAATTGAGCAATTGCTATTCGGTTATACAATGCCTTGCAAAATTACAAAAAATCCTCCGAAAATCCGGTGTTTGCAAAAAATTCCTACCTCATTTGAGCCTAAAGGCTCTCTCGCGTACCCACGCCCGACAGCACCTATTATCCCATTCCCCATTACGCTGCGCTGTTCAAAGGAAAATGGTACAATATCAAACAACTCATCGGCATCGCCAAAGAAGCCAAGCTAAAGAACTCTGTTCCAATAAAGTACCACATCGAGGTCAGTGCCAAATATTGGGAGGGCATATTCCGTGCCGAGGGCATCACCGACCGCCGCAACATCCGAGGCGAATTGTCCGACACCGACAAGCCGCTCGTTCAAGCCGTCAAGTCGCAGATTGTCGCCTATCTGCGCGACGGCTCGTTCTCGGCTCGGCGTTGGCAGGACATAGTGAACTACATCCGCCAACGCCACGAAGCCTATCCCGAATGGCACAACTCAGCCACCGCCCAACTATTCTCACCACCCGTATTCAAAAACAAGAAAAACGCCGCAGGCTATTTCTTTCAACTCGTTAGTGTTTTTTAACAACTGGGGGGGGTAGAAAATAAATAATTGCTATATTTGCATAATATTTTATCACTTCATCAGTTACAATATGAACATCAAACTCTATATAACTGTTATTGCGTTTATTTTCCTTTCCTCATTTGTTGTAAACGCACAATATACATACTTTGCAGAAACTCAAAATGGACAACCAAGTTCTGGAGTCTATATTATCGTTGATTGGGATCACCCGTATACAGCGCAGTTGCCTTGGCAACCAATGGGCGGAACTCATAGATTACAGTGGGAAGAGGAGGATGAAACACGTACAGTTTATGAAATATTAGGTGCAGCATCTAATGGGGGAAGGTTTTTCATCTCCATTCCCAAAAATGATAGTGGGGATGAAGATTATAACTACTGTTTGGTTGAATATTTTGCGCCTATGGGATATTCATACTCTAAACTATTGTCAACTTGGTGTTCCACTACACCTTCTGCAAATACCAACAATGGGGGCGGATATATTGAAGATTATGGAACTCCATCACCTTCATCAACTTATACAACATGTCGTACTTGTGGCGGTTCTGGAGTATGTACAAGTTGTGGCGGTAAAGGTGGAGAATGGAGAGATACAGGATATTATACCGGCAGTGGTAGCAAATCTTGGATTGCCTGCCCAAGCTGTAATGGTAACAAGCGATGCTTTAATTGCCATGGAACAGGAAGATATTAGTTTGATGTCTTTTACTGCACAATCGGTTGGTTGTAGCTTCGCGCTATAATCAACCGATTTTTGTATGCAACAATTCTAAATCAACTTCGCCGTGCCGGAGGGCTGGCACGAGCTCGGCGGCAAGCAGCTCCGCTACGTCTACCAACTCTTCGCCGACGGCAACGATGCCGACACGCTCAAAACGCTATGCTTGCTCCAATGGGGTTGCGCCCGCGTTGTCGGTCGGCAAATCAACGGCTCATATCTTCTCAAAAGGGCAGCTTTTTGTTTGAGGTCACGCCGTTGTCGCTCGCCGAACTGCTGCCGCATCTCGCATGGCTCGCCCAAGTGCCGTCCGCGCCCATTCGGCTTGCCAAAATCAACCGCCGCGAAGGCATCGCCGCCGCCATGAACAATATGAATCTGCAAAGAACACGAGGTTCGGATCCTTCGCGCCCTTTGGCGCCAATCCCTTGGAGATCAGCTTATGCGCACAGAACTCAGAACCGTTGTCGGTTGTTATGGAGCGTATGGTTTTTCTATAAGGGAACAGCAGCCTGACCACCACTTTAGCCAGCGGCTCGGGATGCTTGCCTTCGGGCAGCCTCTCCATAAGTATCATGTTGGTGCTTCTCTCGGTAAGTGTCAAGATGGCCCCCTTGCCGTCCTTGCCAACTATGGTGTCCATCTCCCAGTCTCCGAAACGTGTCCCGTCGGCTTCTGCCGGGCGTTGGTGGATGCTTACGCGGTCAGGGATATTCTTTACTTTGGTAGTCCTGTTGGGTCGTACATGACGGTTGTATTTCATCTTGTGCCTACAGTAAGAGGCGAGTTCTCCGCTTTGGTCGGCACGGATATGACGATATATCAGCTCGTGGGATATATTCTTGCCACGGCTTTTCATATCCGCCGATATCTGTTCGGGCGACCAGTAATCCTCCTTCAGCAGATCCAGGGCTTCCCAAACGATTGCGGGATCTTTTGCATGGTTGGCTGTGGTACGCTTACGGCGATCCATTGCCTTTGCGTGAGCCTTATCCCACAGATAGTTTCCCTTATCTGTTGAATTACGCCTGATCTCACGGCTGAGCGTTGACTGACTGCACCCTACAAGAAGGGCGATTTCTTTTCTCTTGATTTTCTTTTGGAGCAAGACGAAAATTTGCGACCTTTGTTCCGAGGTTAATTGTTTATACATATGCAACACAAAATTAGTTAATCTCAGGGAGACTTCGGTCTCCTTTTTTTGTATTGCAAGTTGAAAGTTTTTGGTCTCTGTATATGTATTTAGAAGTCAATATGAGGCTAACAGAAGCGTTTGTGATAGGCTGCATTTTATTGCTGTTTGCCTTGTTGTTCAATTTTAGAAAACCAATAATAAAAAAAACCGCCTATGCTGTATTGGTGCTTTATACTATTTTTTTTGATGTTTGTGGGATTATGTTGATAGGGGTTGCCAGTCCTGTAATTTGGATTGCATGGGTTATATTCTTTTTAATCGTTTCAAATTCGGCTCTCATTTTGTATTATTGCTATTTGTTCGAAACCCCATATCGGGATAAGAATGTTGTAAAATAGTAAGCAAAAATGTTGGCGGCAAAATTTGCCAAATCCAAAAAACGACAAGCAGTATGTTGTTTTTTCAGGAGGCGGGGGGGAGTCCTGGATTATTTCATGTTGTAGGTGAGCGATAGCACTGAGAATTCCGTGCGGCGGTTAATCTGGTCGGCTGCTTGCTGGTCTTCCTCGGAAAGTGTTTTTATAAACTCTTCGGTCAGTATGTCGCCCTCTTTGAACTGCGGATACAGGCGAGCGATGCGTTTGGTCACTGTCTTTGGACGCGACTTGCCGTAGCCGTGCGGCTGCAGCCGGTCGCGGCTGATGCCGTTCTCGACAAGGTAGTCAACCACCGATTTTGCCCGTCGTTCCGACAGGTTGATATTGTAGGCGTCTGAGCCCCATCGGTCAGTGTGAGAAGCCATTTCGATTGTCACGTTGGGATTGTCGTGCAGCACGGCAATCAGCTCGTTGAGAGCCGTTTTCGACTCCGGCCTCAGGTCGGCCTTGTCGTAGTCGTAGAATATGTTTTCAACCACCGATGGTTTGCTGATTGACGGCAGAATGAACTCCACCCAATAATTCGCGTCTTCCATCGTAGAGTCGGAAGCGAATTCCTGTTTTTGGTTCAAGTAGCCCTTCGCGCCGGCGAGCATCACGTATTTTACGCCTCGCTGCAGCGCGAATGAGAACGATCCGTCGTCGCGCGCCACTTCCTTCTGATTCGACCCGTCGTTTCCGACGATGCGTATTATTGCATTCTTCACCGGCTCCTCGTCTTTGTCCATCACCAATCCCTCGATGGTGATTCTCACGGGGTCGTATTCGAAACTGTAGATGTGGTCGTAGCCACGCGCGTCGCCGCGGTTGGAGCTGAAAAATCCATCTTCGCCCTTCCCGAAAGTGATTCCGAAATCATCGCCGGCGGAGTTGATTGGGAAGCCCATATTCTCCACTTTCCATCGCAGGTCGGCAGGGTCGCCGACAGCCGTGGCGCGGAAAATGTCGAGACCGCCCATCCCCGGATGTCCGTCGGACGAGAAATATAGAGAGCCGTCGGAACGCACATAAGGGAAATCGTCGTTGCCCTCAGTGTTGATGTCGGGGCCGAGGTTGACGAGCGAACCTTGTCTTTCCTTCAGCGATATGCGCCAAATGTCCTTGCCTCCGTATCCGCCTGGCATGTCGCTGACGAAGTAGAGATATTCGCCGTCGGGCGACACCGCCGGATGTCCGAATGTAGACAGCGTGTCGGCTGTAATCTCAAATTTTACAGGGGCACTCCATTTTGCGTCGGAGCGTGTCGATGTGTATATCTCCACCGATGTCGGAGCGTTGAGCTCGCGTCGCGCTTTGGTGAGATACATTGTCTGTGCGTCGGGCGAGAATGCAACGATGCCTTCGTCAAATTCCGTGTTGAGTTCGCCCTCAACCGGCTCCGGACGTTCCCATTCGCCTTTCTCGTTCTTTTTGGAGAAAAACACGTCGGCATTCTTCATTCCCGTGATTTCACTTTTCTTGTCGCCGGTAGCCTTTTCGGTAGTCGACGTGTAATAAATCTGGTCGCAGTCAGCTCCGAGATACATAGGGCAGAAGTCGGCGCGGCGCGAGTTGAAAAGCTTGGCTTGTTTAACCACATAGCGCGACCCGCGGGCGCGTATCTCCTGGGCCGTGCGGCATCCCTCCGCGCAGTTGATGGCAAGGGAGTCGTCGGGGCAGAATTCAAGATATTTGTCATACGACCGCAGAGCGGCGGCATATTTGCCGTCGGCATGTAGAGCCTGAGCCAGCATAAAGAGGGTCGTGCTGTCGGGATATTCGTAGCGCAGCGCGTTTTGGAAAGCCGCCGATGCGCGCGCCGACATGTTGAGCAGCTTGTAGCAACGTCCCATCTTGAACGCCACTTCTCCGCGTTGCGGACGCTCCTCCTTTTTCCGCAGTTTGTTGTAAACCTTTTTGTAAGTCACCGACGCGTCGTAGTACTCTCCCCGTTGAAACTGGGCGTCGGCTTCGGAAAGTTTGGGCGTGCGGCAGCCGGCAGCAATTGCTGTCAGCAGCAGACACACGATGATATATACGGCTTTCTTCATAATTAAAGTAACGTTTGCGCCCTCTGTTTTATTGCTTTTTCAGAGAGAAACTGATATGATTGCGCGAATAATTGAGTAACTTTGGTGGATAAAAAACTCCAATATTGAGAAGATGAAGATACTGCATACAGCCGATTGGCATTTAGGACAGTCGCTCTATGGCTTTGACCGCCTCGACGAGCAACGCCGGTTTCTTGGGCAATTGTGCGAAGTGGTGGCGGAGGAACGTCCAGACGCGATGGTCGTGGCTGGCGACGTGTTCGACATATCAATGCCGTCGGCAGCGGCTCAGCGCGTCTATGCCGAAGGGCTGCTCGCAATCCATGCCGCCGTCCCCGAGATGGTCATAGTCATTGTTGCCGGCAATCACGACAGCGCTTCGCGTCTTGAGATATACCGCAACCTTTGGCGGTCGCACAACGTGTTTGTCATCGGCACTTTGCGCCGTCTTGTAGACAATAGCGCCGACTATTCAGCGCATGTCGTCCCCGTGCCTGGCAAAGGCTATATAGCCGCAGTGCCCTATGTCTATCCCTACAATTTCCCGCCAGCCGACGGCGACCGCCAGCAAGCGTTTTTTCAAGGCTTGGAGAAGACTGTGGGTGAAATGAATGCCGATGGGCTGCCAACTGTGCTGGCGGCGCATCTGGCGGTGCTTGGGTGCGACCTGACGGGACACCGCCGCATGCAGAATGACTCGCTCGGCACGGTCGATTATGTTGAGCTTCCGACGCTCGGCACCGCATACGATTATATTGCATTGGGACATATCCACCATCCCCAAACGCTGCGTGGAAGCGACGGCAGGGCTGCTTACAGCGGTTCGCCGATTGCTGTGGGGTTTGACGAGCGTTATCAGCACGGAGTTGTGATAGTCGACCTCGAGAAAGGCAAGCCTGTGGAGGCGCGTGCCATTGGCATCAATGACCCGCGTCCGCTTGTCACGCTTCCAAGCCAGCCTGCGGCTTTCGATGACGCACTTGCCGCCGCGCGTGAGTTTCCTGCCGACAGAAAGGCGTATATACGGTTGAACGTGTTGCTCGACAAGCCGCTCCCGTCCGACTACAACGAGCAGGTGGCGAAGGCTCTCGAAGGCAAGGCGTGCCGCTACTGCACAATCAACGTCACCGACCGGCGCCGGTCGGCGCGCGCCAATGCCTTGCCCGATGTCACACCGGAACAGCTGCGTCAGATGACCGTAGGAGAAGTGGCGGCGCGCTTTTTCGCCGCCAAAGGGATTCCGGAGAAAGAGTCGGCAGACTATCTGGCTATGATCTCGGAAATTGAAAAAGAAATAGAGGAGGAGAACGCACTATGAAACTGAAACGCATCACGATACACAACATAGCGTCGATTGCCGACGCGGAAATCGACTTTGTCGCCTCTCCGCTTGCCGACACTCCGCTGTTTCTGATTGCCGGACCTACAGGTGCCGGCAAGAGCATTATCCTCGACTCCGTGTGTCTTGCTCTCTACGCGCGTGCTCCGAGGCTGACAAGATTCAAAACGGATGAGAAATATGAGGATTCGACACTCGTCGGTGTTGAAAAGGAAGACGACCGCAATGTGGGAGTGGACGCCAACAGGCAGCTGATGCGCCGCTCCACGGTGGAATGCTTTGCCAAACTGCTGTTTGAGGGCAACGACGGCAACGACTATGAGGCGCAGTGGCATCTACATCGGTCGCGAAACAAAGCCACCGGCAAATTCCAGAAAGAGGAACGGACTCTGACTCTTCTGAAAACCGGTGAGACGTGGACAAAGAAGGTCGATTTCGAAGGCAAGGTGCAGGAGGTGGTCGGAATGAAATATGAGCAGTTCTGCCGCACCTCGCTGCTCGCCCAGGGCGAGTTCACCCGGTTTCTGCAAAGTAAAAGTGATGAGAAGGCGGAGATTCTTGAGCGTCTGACGGGTATCGACATCTATTCTGCTGTGGGGCGGAAGATAGCGGAGCATGCCAAAGCGGCATCCGACGCCTATGACCGTTGCTGTCAGGCTGTCGCCGGCATCAGTATGCTCTCCGACGAGGAAAAGGCAGCCGTGGCAGAGGCAATCGACGTGCGGAAAAAACGCATTGAAGAGGTTAAGGCGGAGGCTGATTCCGCCGATGCGAAGCGTAAATGGATTGCCGACAATGCAACGTTTGAAGCGCAATGCGTGGAGGCGCGCCGTCGGGCTGACAATCTCAAAACAGCGATGGAATCGGATGAGTTCAAGCAGCGCCGGCAGCTTGTCGCCGACTACGACCGCTCGGCTTCAGCGCGCGTCTATCTCAGCCAGCGCGACAAGGCGCGTGCCGACGCGGCGGCATTGAAGAAGGAGTTGCCCGGACTTGAGCGCAGTCTTGAAGACGCGGATGGCAAGGGAAAAGCCCTTGAGGGTGACATCTGTTTGACCAACAAGGCTCTGGACGCTGCTACAAAGAGGCTGGTGGCGATAGACAAACCTGCGCTCGACTGCCGGCTGAAAAAGCTCAACGATGCGCGGGTGCTTGTTTCCGGACTTGACGGACAGCGCAAGCTTATCGACACCCATGCGGAAACGATTGCGGAAAGCCGCAAAAAACTGAAAGCCGCCCAAGAGAGGATATCGGTGGAAAAGGCTGAATATGACTCTGCCGACACGGATTTCCGCGACTGCTCGGCACTGTACGCACAGATGGAGATGTCGGTTGGCAACGCTGCCAAAGAATTGAGAAGCAAACTTGTTGTTGGAGCGGAGTGCCCCGTGTGCGGACAGCGCGTAGGGCAGCTGCTTGCCGACGAGCATTTCCAGTCGGTGCTGGAGCCGGTGAGAGTGCGCAAGGTCAATGCAGAGGAACGCCTGCGCAAGGCTGCCACCACCCTTGCAGTGACACAAAAGGAGGTGGCGCAGCAAAGTGGGGAAATCGACAGAACGACAAAGAAATTGGAGAAGGCGAGAGCGGACTATGCGTCGATGGTGGAAAAAGCGTCGACGGCATGCCGTGACGCGGAAACCTCTGTCGATATCGATGCCGTCAACAGCGCTCTTGCGGTGGTTGCCGGGAAGTTGCGCGAGGCGGCGCAGGCACAGACGGAGTGCGACACTCAGCGCCGCCGGTTTGACGACACCAACAAACTGCTTGCCGCGACAAAGGATGCGATTGCAAAAATCACAGCCCGGCTGTCGGAACGTCGTGCGGCACTTGCCAATGCCGACAAGACGGCGGCGGAATCTGAAGCCGCACTCGCTGAATTTTTCGCAGCTAATCCTCAAATCGGAGAAGCCGCGCTTGTAAGCCTGTCGCAGACAAGCAGAGCGCGCATAGACTCCGAAAGGGATTATTGCCAACGCATAATGGCGGATGCCGACAAAAGCGCTGGCGCGCTTGCCTCGGTTGAGAAAATGCTTGAGAACCATCGCGCCAACCGTCCGGCGCTGGCTGAGGCCGACACAGCCGACAGCCTGCAGACGGTTGTGGCAGAAAAACGCGCTGAAGCCGATGCGTTGCTGCAGAGCAACGCCCTTGACGCGCAACGGCTTGCCGACGACAAGAAACAGGCGGAGGCACATGCCGCCGCATTGGTAGCCACGGAGAAAGCCAGGGCGGAGAAAGACAAATGGGACACGCTATGCAAATATCTTGGTGACAGAGAGGGAAAGCAATTCCGCAAGGTGGCGCAGAGTTTTATCCTGTCGCACCTGCTCAACATTGCCAACGGCTATCTTTGCCGCTTCAGCGACCGCTATACGCTGACTTGTCAGCCTGGTTCGTTGGTTATTCTTGTTGAAGACACTCATAATCCGGGAGTGTCGCAGAGCGCCAACATCCTTTCCGGCGGCGAGAGTTTCATGGTCTCGCTGTCGCTGGCTCTTGCCCTGTCGCGCTTGAACGCTGCCGACAACGGAGTGGACACGCTGTTTATCGACGAGGGCTTCGGCACACTGTCTGACGAATGCCTTACCAACGTGATGGACACGCTCGAGGCGCTGCATCAGATGGGCGGACGCCGTGTGGGCATCATCAGTCATGTCGATGAGCTTTCACACCGCATACCGGTGCAGGTGCGTGTGGAGCGTGTCGATGCCACGCGAAGTGAAGTTGAGGTTGTAGACACTTGTGGATATGCCGACTAAGAGAATTGTTCAGGATCCCGATTTCGGACGTATAGAGATACGCACCAACCGGCGCGCGCGCAACATCACAATGCGTCCGAAGGACGACGGGCTGCACGTGACGGTGCCTCCCTACACGTCGCTTGCCTCTGTCCTCAAAGCCATAGAGCCGCATCGGCAGACGCTTCGTGAGGGATGCGAGAAGTTGCGTCCGCGGCTGATTGACCTTGATTTCACAATCGATGCGCCGTGCTTCAAACTGTGTGTCGCCTCGGGCACACGGCAATTTTTCTCGGTGCGGTTTGACGACGACAAGGCAACGGTGTTTTGCCCGCCCGACACTCAGTTCAGCCGTCCGGAAGTGCAGAAGTTGCTGTCGGCAGCCGTTGTCAGGGCAATGAAACGCCGGGCGCAGCAGTTTTTGCCTCCATTGCTCGCCGAACTTGCCTCGATGCATGGTCTGACCTATAAGAAAGTGCGTGTCACTGGAGCGCGGTCGAAATGGGGAAGTTGCACAAGCGCAGGCACAATCAACCTGTCGTGCTACCTGATGCTGCTGCCTCCACATCTGATGGACTACGTGCTGCTTCATGAGCTGGCGCATACCCGAGAGATGAATCACGGTCAGCAATTCTATGCGTTGCTCAACTCGATGACCGATGGCATGGCGTTGCAGCTGCGGTCGCAGCTGCGTGCTTTCCGTACATCGTTTTAGACAATGGTAAGGAGGGGTAAGGTCTTTAAAGTTTTTAAGGTCCTTAATGATGAAAAAGACGAGCTTGAATAAGATAGGCTGCGGTTCGGAAAAAGAAAATGAACGAGTTCCTTTCTTTTTTGCTCACCTTGCACTATCTTTGTCCTTTGGCTAATTACAGACAAGAATGAAAATATTTACAGCGACAGATATACGTGCCATTGATGCAGCAACGGTGGCTAAAGAGGGAATAGCGAGCATTGATTTGATGGAGCGTGCGGCTTCGGCTGTGGCGTTTGAAATTGTTTCCCGTTGGGTGCCGTCGCAGCGTATCATTATTTTTGCGGGTCCGGGCAACAATGGCGGCGACGCGCTTGCCGTGGCTCGCCTGCTGATTGACCAAGGATACAAGCCGGAGGTTCTTCTGTTCAGAACGAAGGATCTGTCGGACGATTGCACCATCAACCGTCAGCGTCTTGTCGATATGGAATATCCGTCGTTTGTCGAGGTGCAGAAGAAGTTTACGGTTCCGGAGATTTCAAAACGTGATGTTGTTGTCGACGGATTGTTTGGCAATGGCTTGTCGTCCAACCTTCGTGGCGGCTATACGGCATTGGCGAAGCTTATCTATGAGTCGGAAGCGTTTGTCGTGTCGATTGACTTGCCGTCGGGACTGTTTCCGGAGTTTAATTCAACAAATATTCTCAACAATATCGTCCATGCCAACCTGACTTTGACATTCCAGTTTCCGCGTCTGGCGTTTTTCTTCAGAGAGAATGCCAGGTGTTTGGGAGAGTGGAAGGTGCTCGACATCGGTCTTAGCCAGGAGGCTATCCGTCAGACGCCGTCGAACTATTATCTGATTGACCGTGTGGGAGTCAAGGACGGACTGCAGCCGCGCAATCCGTTTGCCGACAAGCACGATTTCGGACGGATGCTTCTTGTGGCAGGTAGTTTCGGAATGGGAGGCGCGGCAGTGCTTGCGGCAAAGGCTGCGTTGCGCACGGGGGTGGGCATTGTCGATGTCCATACGCCGTCGTGCTGCTACATCCCGCTTCAGACGGCAGTGCCTGAGGCCCGTGTGCGTCAGGACAGGGGAAGCAGTTATGTTACAGAGATTGTGCCGGAGAAGAAGTATACGGTTGTCGCCGGTCCTGGACTCGGCACGCATGCCGCAACGGTGTCGGCAATCGATGATTTTCTGCGGCAGGCGGCGTCGCCTATTCTTCTTGATGCCGACGCACTTAACTGTATAGCTGGATTGCGCACTCCAATCAACAATATTCCGCAAGGATCCGTGATAACGCCCCATGTGCGCGAGTTCGACCGATTGTTTGGCGAACATTTTACAGACGAGGAGCGTTTTAACCGTGCGGTCGAGATGTCGAAGTTCTTGAAAATCGTGATAGTGCTTAAAGGGCATTACACGTTTGTGTTTCGCCCAGACGGCAAGGTGTTTGTCAACACCACGGGCAATGCCGGAATGGCTACCGCGGGCAGTGGCGACGTGCTGTCGGGAATCATAGGAGCGCTTATGGCACAGAAATACCGACCCGATGTGGCGGCGTCGATGGGCGTGTTTATCCATGGCTATGCAGGCAATCTGGCTGCGCAGAAGCATGGCGAATATGGGCTTACGGCAGGCGATATCATAGACTGCATAGGTCAGGCAATAAAGGAAATAATGCAATAACAACAATAAGATATGAAGACAATTAAGATAATTGCGCTGGCTGCGGCTTTGACGGCTTCGATGCCGGCATTCGCCCAGGAGACACAGCGGCTCACAGCCAACAAGCACAATGAATACGGACTGATTTATTCGTTGCCTAAAACGCATGTCAACATTGAGGTTGAGGCGGTGCGTACGGTGAAGAAAGCCGGACCTTACTACCGCTACGCCGAGAAGTATCTCGGTGTGAAGAATCCGATTACCGAGGACAGCCAGACGTGGGCTGTCAAGGACGTGCAGATGTCGGCATTCGGTGTGCCCGACAAGGACAGTGAGTGGCTGATGAAATTCAAGGCAGGGTCGTCGCCATTTGTGGTGCTCGACGCCGCAGGATTGCCGTTGGCAATCAACACCGACCCCGAACGCGAAGTGGTGGAACGCAAACGCAACCAGATGGCAGACAAGAGTGTGCTTGACGGAACAGACTATTCAAGCGTGTTTACGGAGGACATGGTGGCGAGCGAGTCGCTGATGAAGCGTGCCGAAACAGCCGCCGCCAAGATTTTCGAGTTGCGCGAGAGCCGCAACGACCTTGTGAGCGGCAACGCCGACCAGATGCCTCCCGATGGGGCTTCGCTGAAGCTGATGCTTGATGAGCTCAACCGTCAGGAACAGACGCTTACGGCGATGTTTGTTGGCACAACGCAACTGGAGACGCGCGTGGTGCGTTTCGACTATGAGCCGAAGAAGGATGTCGATGGCGAGGTGGTGTTCCGTGTGTCGGACGTGAACGGCATTGTCGACAGCAATGACCTCAGCGGCGAACCTGTATATATCACAGTGAAAACAACGCAAAAGGGCGAGCTGCCTGTCGATGATAAGGGCAAGGAGAAGGAATTGCCAAAGGGCGCGGTGATGTACAACATCCCGGGACGCGCTACCGTGACGCTGACCTATGACGGCAATGTGCTGGCACGCGAACAGATGGAAGTGACGCAGTTTGGAGTGCAGTTCGGCCTTGATCCAAAGATTTTTGTCGATAAGAAACAGCCGGCGTATGTGGTGTTCCATCCTGAGAGCGGCAGCGTCAAGGAGATTGGTGTGCTTGAAACATCGACTGAAAAATAGAGACATCGGAAAGGATTGAAAAAAACATAGCGGCGCGCCGACTCGAGTCGGCGCGCCGCAGCCGTTATAGCAGGAATGATTCGCAATTGTCGCGAGTTACGACATTGAAGTCCGTGTCGGGATAAGCCCTTGAGAAAGCCAACGGGATAGATGCCTTCCGCTTTGGATGCCAAATAAATCGCAATATTTTTGGAACGTATTCCATAAAAATTGCAATATTTTTGGAATTGGGGGACGTGCGACTGGTTGCAACAAAAAAAATTCCAATCTTCTGAGCCTATCGTGCCGTAATGTCGGCGGATATTAGTAATTTTGTGGCAACAAAAAGAGATATGATTGAAAGGTTAGTAGTAATCGATAGTGTAGACCCCGTTATATTCTATGGGGTGAACAACTCAAACATGCAGTTGATACGCAGCCTGTTTCCTAAGTTGCGCGTCGCTGCCCGCGGCACGCTTATCAAAGTGCTTGGTGATGAGCAGGAAACGGCGGAGTTTGAGAGAAAAATCAAAGAACTTGAAGACTATTGCTCGAAATATAATCAGCTGGGAGAGGAGGTAATCCTCGATGTGGTCAAAGGGAAGCCGCCCAAAGAGCTGAAGATGGACGACGTGATTATCTACGGCGTCAACGGCAAGCCCATCCAGGGGCGTTCAGCCAATCAGCAGAAACTTGTCAAGGCATTTCAGGAAAACGATTTGACGTTTGCGCTCGGACCAGCGGGAACGGGCAAGACGTATGTGGCGATAGCCCTTGCCGTGCGTGCTCTCAAAAACAGGGAGGTGCGCAAGGTGATACTTTCGCGTCCGGCAGTTGAGGCCGGCGAGAAGCTCGGATTCCTTCCTGGAGATATGAAGGACAAGATCGACCCTTATCTGCAGCCTCTCTACGATGCGCTGGAGGATATGATTCCGCAGGCGAAACTGAAGGAATATATGGAAACCGGAGTGATTCAGATTGCGCCGTTGGCATTTATGCGCGGACGCACCTTGAGCGAAGCCGTGATAATCCTCGACGAGGCGCAAAACACCACCACGCATCAGATAAAAATGTTTTTGACGCGTCTTGGCATGAATGCCAAGATGGTGATTACCGGTGACGTGACGCAGATTGACCTGCCCCACACCGTCACTTCCGGACTTGTGCAGGCATTGCGTGTGCTCCGTAACGTCAATGGCGTGGGACGTGTGCAGTTTGAGAAAAAAGACATTGTCCGCCATCCTCTTGTGCAGCGGATAGTGGAGGCATACGAGAAGCACGACGAGGAGCAGAAGGCTTTGCGTCAGGAGCAGAAGGAGCGACGGATAGAAAATAACCGACAATGATTTTATAACATATAAAAGTTTATGGCAACAACATTAGTAAAGACAGATTTCCAATTCCCGGGACAGGTGAGCGTTTATCACGGGAAAGTACGCGATGTGTATGACATCAACGATGATTTGATGGTGATGGTGGCGACAGACCGTATCTCGGCTTTCGACGTGATTCTTCCGAAGGGCATTCCGTTCAAAGGACAGGTGCTCAACCAGATTGCGGCAACATTCCTTGACGCTACAGCCGACATCGTTCCAAACTGGAAACTTGCCACTCCCGACCCGATGGTCACTGTGGGATTGAAATGTGAGGGATTCCGCGTAGAGATGATTATCCGCGGCTATCTTACGGGCAGCGCTTGGCGCGACTATAAGGATGGTTGCCGTGAGCTTTGCGGCGTGAAACTGCCGGAGGGCATGAAGGAAAACCAGAAATTCCCGGAACCTATCATCACTCCTACCACCAAGGCTGAAGCCGGACACGACGAGAATATCTCGCGCGAGGAAATAATCAAGCAAGGCATCGTTTCGAAGGAAGACTATGAGACGATGGAACGCTACACGCGCGCATTGTTTGCCCGCGGTTCGGAGATGGCTGCCAAGAAGGGCTTGATTCTGGTTGACACCAAATATGAGTTCGGCAAGCGCGACGGCAAGGTTTATCTCATCGACGAGATCCACACTCCCGACTCTTCACGCTATTTCTATGCCGACGGCTATGAGGAGCGTTTCGAGAAAGGCGAGGCTCAACGCCAGCTTTCAAAGGAATTCGTGCGCCAGTGGCTTATCGAGAACGGATTTATGGGCAAGGCCGGTCAGACTGTGCCTGAGATGACGGATGAATACTGCCAGTCGGTTTCCGACCGCTACATCGAGCTTTATGAGCATATCACCGGTTTGAAATTCCAGAAGGAGGAGCATGCCGACATTGCTGCGCGCATAGAGAAGAATGTGACTGAATATCTCAACTCTTTGAAGAAGTAAAAAAACTCACAAACAGACGGGATGGACTACAAGGCGGAGAAAATTATGCCATACGGCAAAAAAGAGAGCAAGACGCAACAGGTGCGCGAGATGTTTGACTCCATCGCGCCGGTTTACGATTTTATGAACCGCGCAATGACTTTCGGCATCGACAAGCTGTGGCGTCGCAAGGCAGTGGGATTTCTGCGCAGGAAAGGCGTGCAGTCGCTGCTTGATGTGGCCACAGGTACCGGCGATTTTGCCATGCTCCTCTGCCGCAAACTGCATCCCAAACGTCTGGTGGGCGTCGACTTGTCGGAAAATATGCTTTCCATCGCCCAGCAGAAGGCGCAGCGCGCCGGTCTTGACGATGTGATAGAGTATGCCAAAGGCGATTGCCTTGCGCTCGACTTCGGCGACGGTGAGTTTGACGCTGTTACGGTGGCTTACGGTGTGCGCAATTTCGAGCATCTCGAGCAGGGATATGCCGAGATGCATCGTGTGCTCCGTCAGGGAGGCACGCTTTGTGTCATCGAGCTGTCGACGCCTCGCAATCCGTTGGTGCTCTGGTTTTATCGGTTCTATACGCGCAGGCTTATCCCGCTGCTTGGACGCAGCATCTCGAAGGATGCCCGTGCCTATTCCTATCTGCCGGAGAGCATAGCTGCCGTGCCGCAGGGCAACGACATGCTCGACATCATGCGCCGTGCAGGCTTCAATAACTGCACCTGCCGCACGATGACGTTTGGCACTTGTTCCATCTATCTTGGAGAGAAATAGAAAAGCTTAAGCAATTAATGTTTTTTACGCGGTTGTACGTCTTGTGATGTGCAGCCGCTTTTTTGATTGTACAGCCTTGGGGGGATTAGTACCAGTCAACGCCGTTGCTGTAGCTGCTGCGCTTGTCGTATTTGAGGTCGGCGAGAAGCGACGACTTGACGGCGATATGGAAGTTGTAGGATTTGTACGGTCCTACCGGCACGAAGCTTGCGCTCATCGAGAAGCAGTGCAGGTCGCGCGTGATGGTGCAGTTCATGTATGCGAGTTTGTGCGTGTCGAAGTTGTAGCTTGAAGAGAATGTGAAGTTCCAGCCCTTGGTGGGCTGTATGCGGCCGCTGAAGCTAAGGTTCTGAGTGAATTTTCCGCGATAGTCCATCTTCTGCTTGTCAAACTCTCCGTAGCTGTAGTTCACCGAGTAGTTGAGCGTCAGGCTCCAAGGGAAACTCCAATGGGCATATCCGTCGCTGTCAAGCTCCAGATTGTCGTCTTTTTTCTGGTTGTTCTGTCCTCCCGTTCCGTCGTCCATCTCGTCCAGATTGTCGTCGGGGGAGTCGGTCTTTTTGGAGTCGGTCGACGATGATTTCTTCTTGCGCCTGAAAGTGGAGTTGTTGAGCGTGTAGCTGAACGAAGTTCCCGTGCTCGACAGTTTCACCCATCCTTTGTGGGCTTTCCATCGCGGCACGTCGACGCGCACCGGCGCGCCCGACGCATTGAGCTGGTAGGTGTATGGATCCCACGTTGCCGAAAGGTTGAGGTTGAGGTTTTTCACGAGGCGCAGCGAGAGCGACGTGTTGACGTTGCTCCAGCGCAGCGAGTCGGCTGCGAAGTTGTACGACTGCGATATCGTGAAGTTCTCGATGAGGGATATCTTCTTCACGCCAGTGCTGTCCTGGTCGCTTTTCACTTTCATTTCCACGTTGTTTGACAGCGACATGCTCACCATTCCCGTTTTTCCCTGATCCACGGATCCGAAGATGTTGCTGCCGAAGTAGCTGTACTTACGTTGCAAAGCCCGTCCCTGCTGGTCGACGTAGTCGTAGGTGCCGTAATATCCCCATCCAGGCTGCGAGAAGTCGGGCGAGCCGCTGAACGATATTGACGGACTCATCACGTGGCGAATCATCTGCACCTTGTCGCCGAGGAATTTCATAGGCTTGAAGAAACCGTAGATTTTAGTGTCGAGCGAGACAGACGCATTGAAGTCGAACACGTTGTAGAAGTTGTAGGTAGTATCCTGCACCTCAGCCGACGCCGCGGGGTCCCATGACCGGCGAATCTTGCGCGTATACATGCGGTCGTTCATCAAGATGCTCGGCGACACGTTGATGTATTGGAAGAGACTGAATGTGGCGGAAACCGGCACGGAATGGCGCATGCCGTTTGCCCAGTCCTTCACGAGGCTTTTCTTGAAAAACTCGTTTTGCTTGGCTGTCAAACTGTTTTGGAACGAACCGGTGTACGACATTTTGATTTTCTCATACCAACGCTCTGCTCCGACCGCGCGTTTGCGCTTGAACGGCGCGATCTGCGACAGCGACAGGGTGAAGTTTGGAAACGACACCGAGAGGGTTGAGTCCTGAGTGCGCTGTGCCAGCGACGCCGTTGTCGACATCTGGAACTTTGAAGAGAAACGGTAGGACAGGTTCACCGTACTGTTTTTCGTATTTTCGGTAAACGACTCGTTGTAGTAGCTGTTAAGGTCGTTGCGCGAGTATCCGCTGGTTGCGAAGTTCACGCTCGACGAGAACGTCATTTTCGGGTTCGCCTTTGAGTCCTGCGAGTGGGTCCATGCGATGCGGAAGTTTTTCTGCTTCATATAGTCGGGCGAACCCTTGTCGCCGGTGATTGTGGTCAGGAAACTCATGTTGAACGAGCCCGAGAATTTGTAGCGTTTGCGATATGTGGAGCGCGCCGCCAGCCCCCATGAACCTTTGGTGTAGATTTCACCCGTCAAGGCAAGGTCGGCATAGTCGCTGAGCGCGAAATAATAACCACCGTCGCGCAGGTAGAAGCCCTTGTTGTAGTCGTCGCCGAATGTGGGGAAAATCACGCCCGACGAGTATTTTGAAGTGAACGGGAAATAGCCGAACGGCACGGCGAGCGGCAGAGGCACATCGCACAGCACCATATATGCCGGACCCGTCACGATGTCTTTCTTAGGGCGCATCTTCGCCTTTGTCAGCTGCATGTAGAAGTGAGGGTGCTCGTGGTCGTCACAAGTGGTGTAGCGGCCGTTGATGATGTTGTATGAGTCGTCGGCAAGTTTCTTTGTCTGTCCGCCGGTAAGGTATCCCTCGCCCTGCTGCGTGACAACGTCGGTGATGAATCCTTTTGAAGTCTTGAAATTGTAGGTCATGGTCTTCGACTGGTATTCGCCGCTGCGGTCCTTGAACACCGGCGACCCCACCACCTCGTCGGTTGTGTCTTTCCGGCCTACGGCGTATACAAGGCTCTCTTTCATATCCATGTGTATCTCATCGGCGCTCAGGTCGATGTCGGCATATTTCACGTTGCTCGCGCCATACATGAACGCGGCGTTCTGACCCATCATCACCAACGAGTCCTTGGCGGCGAAATCCACAGCATTGTCGATGTCGACCTTCTCGCGCACAATGCGGCTTTTCTTGGGCGCCGGCGGCATTGAGTCCAAGGCGAGAATCTCGCTGTCGGTAAGCGTGTCGGCGGGGAGGATGGAATCGGCGGGAGCGGCAGGGCTGACAGAGTGGTTCACCACCGATTCAGCCACCGAGTCGAGGCGTTCGCCCGTGCGGAGCGAAGGCCGTTGCTTGCGCGCCCTCTCGCGGAGCGAAGCCATTACGTTTCGTATCGAGTCGATTCGTGGAGATGTTTGCGCACGAGCGCGTATCAGAGCAGAGTCGACAACCGTGGCGGCAGCATCTGGGATGCTGTCGGCATGGTGTTTGTGCAATCCCGTCTGCGGCATGGCAAAAAGAGCCGTCGACAGCAGCACGAGTATGATTATATATATATGAAAGCGCTTCAAATTCCTCTTTTCTCTGCAAATACGGTGCAAAGGTAAATAAATAGGACGAAACATTCGCAATGTTGCGCCCTATTTTACATATTTTAGAATGATAAAGCCGTCAGTGCGGCGGGCATGCAGGTCAGAGAGCCAGCCCGTCGAGAGTGGTGAAGTAGATTTGGATAGCCTCGCGGATTTCGTCGTAGGTGATGTATTCGTCGGCCGTGTGCGAGCGGGCAGATTCGCCGGGACCTATTTTCAGCGACGGGAACGGCATCAGAGCCTGGTCGCTTAGGGTAGGTGACCCGAAAGGCTTGCGCCCGGCTATGACGAGGCGGCGCACGATGGGGTGCTGCTCGCTGATGCCCGACGGGCGGAGGCGGACGCTGCGCGGGGTGAGCTTGCAGAAGGGCACAGCCTGCCGTATCATTTCGAGAGTCTGTTCGTTGGTGTAGGCATCGGTGGTGCGCACGTCGACCACTATGCGGCACATGTCGGGCACCACGTTGTGTTGCGTTCCAGCGGAGATTTGAGTGACGCTGATTTTTACGGGTCCAAGATGAGCAGATGTCAATGGAAACGACAGCGAGCGCAGCCGTTCGATCATCGGCAGAGCCTTGTAGATGGCATTTTCGCCCTCGTCGCGTGCGGCGTGTCCCGACTTACCGGCAATCTCGCCGTCGAGCACCATCAGTCCTTTCTCAGCCACAGCGGGGTGCATTCCCGTAGGTTCGCCCACCAAAGCCACGTCGATTTTGGGCAACAACGGCAGAACCGCCTCGATGCCTCCTTTTCCGCTAACTTCCTCCTCGCACGAGGCAAGGAATACGAGATTGTAGCGCTGCTGCCGCTGCGACAGCAACAGAAAGGCCGCCGTGAGGCTCACCACCGACGCTCCGGCGTCGTTGCTGCCGAGACCATAGATGCGTTCGCCGTCGTCGTCGGGCGAGAAAGGGTTGCGCGTCCATCCGTCGACAGGCCGCACGGTGTCGATATGCGAGTTAAGGAGCAGGGTGGGCCGTTCATGGCTGTAGCCAGGTGCTATTGTCCACACGTTGTTGCCGCAGCGCTGCGTCGTGCATCCCCTTGCTTTCAGAAAATTTTCAATTATGTCTGCCGCCGCTTGTTCCTCCCGGCTCACCGAAGGTGTCGAAATCAGAGCCTTCAGCAGGTCTACCACATCGTAAAAAATCTCGTCCATAAAGTAGTTGTAGAAATTATGCGGTAAACTTACACAAAAATCTTCAAACAACCGCCTGCCGTCGGTGATTATTATTGACAAAATCTGTGGCCGGGTTCGCTGTCGAGCTCCGGATTTGCACTATCTTTTAATAAGATAGGCTGCATTTCGGAACAAAAAAATCAACGAGTTGTTTTTTTATTCTCTCAATTTGCACTATCTTTGTCACCGCAAAAAAATAGAGAGGAGGTTGTGGAAATATAACCGATTCAGAAACAGGTAAATAACTCATATTATCAATACGGGCGGACGCGCAATCGCGGGTTTTGCCTTGGCTTGGAAGGGCTGGCGCGGCATTCCGGGCATATTTTTATTGCGCCAAAAACAACAGAATAATAAAAAATTAAATACATAAAGAAATGATTATTGTACAAGTAAAAGAAGGCGAGAACATCGAAAGAGCATTGAAGAAATTCAAAAGAAAATTTGAGAAAACCGGTATCGTGAAAGAATTGCGCGCACGCCAGGCTTTTGAGAAACCATCTGTGGCAAACCGTAAGAAAATGATGAAAGCGGTTTACGTTCAGAAACTTCGCTCAGAGGAGGAATAAAATTCCGTCGGAAAACTTGCAAAATTGAAAGTTTTTGCTTAAATTCGTAGCGGAATGAAGAAAAACGCGCTACGATGAAGCAGATAGAATCTTTCTTATATTATATGCGGTATGAACTGAATTATTCGGTTCATACCGTTTTGTCTTATAAGAAGGATCTTGAACAGTTTGCCGCGTTTGCCGCCGACGGCGACAGCGAGTTTGCCACTGCGGGCGTCGGCACCGCCGATGTGAGGGCGTGGGTCTACGACTTGTCGCAGCGTCGCGGGCTGGCGGTCAGGACAGTGCGCAGAAAGATGCAGGCGCTGCGCGCGTTCTACAAATTCCTGCTTAAGCGCGGCGAGGTGGCGCAGAATCCGGTTGACGACATTCCGATGGCTAAGCTGCCAAAGCGTTTGCCCGAGTTTGTCGGCGAGAAAAAAATGGACGAGATCCTTGACAGCGGCTTTAGCCATACGGATTTTGAGCAGGTGCGCAACCGCCTGATAGTGGCGATGCTATATGAGACGGGGATGCGCCGCGCCGAGCTTGTGGGCTTGACGGACGCAGACATCGACACCCGACGGTGTGAACTAAAAGTGCATGGAAAGCGTAATAAAGACAGAATAGTGCCTTTTTGCGGGGAGCTGCGCTCATTGATAGAACTGTACCGGCCTCTGAGGGCTAAGCTGTCGGCACCCGGCAACGACGCCTTCTTCCTGACGGCAAAAGGCGCGCCGGTCTACGACAAGCTGGTCTACAACGTGGTTAGCCGGACGCTGTCGGCGGTTACCAGCGGGCGGCGTTCGCCCCACACGCTCCGCCATTCGTATGCGTCGGTGATGCTCAATCACGGAGCCGGCATCAACAGTGTGAAAGAATTGTTGGGACATGAGTCGCTTGCGGCAACGCAGGTCTACACTCATATCACATACAGCGAACTGAAACGTAATTATAAACATGCTCATCCAAGAGCCTTAAAAAAAGGAGGGTAAAATGGAAATCAGAATTAAAGCCATCCATTTCGATGCAACTGCAAAATTGGAAGAGTTCATCAACAAGAAGGCGCAGAAACTTGCTCGCCGTAATGAGTCGGTCACTGGTTTTGACGTGACCTTGAAAGTGGTGAAACCGGAAACCGCAATGAATAAAGAGGCTTCCATAAAGCTGACCGTGCCAAACAGCGAGGATTTGTTTGCCTCGAAGGTGGCCGACACGTTTGAGGAGGCGGTTGATTTGGCAATCGACGCGCTCGACCGTCAATTGGTGAAACTTAAAGAGAAGAAATAATATATTAAGGTGTGAAAACGGGAGAAGCCGGGCGGTGTCTTTGTGACGCCGCCCGGCTGTCGGTTGGTGGCAGGTGATTGTGCAGGGCATGTTGCGGAATAAAAAACGCGAAAAAGAGATTTTTTTTGAAAAATAATAGAGAAAAGTTTTGGAGATAAAATTATTTGCGTAACTTTGCACTCGCTTTCCGGCTTATGTCGGTGTGCAACAAGCCTCTTTAGCTCAGTTGGCCAGAGCACGTGATTTGTAATCTCGGGGTCGTTGGTTCGAATCCGACAAGAGGCTCGAAAGGGCGAATACCAGAGTGGCCAAATGGGGCAGACTGTAAATCTGCTGGTTTATACCTTCGGTGGTTCGAATCCATCTTCGCCCACACAATTGCGGAAGTAGCTCAGTTGATAGAGCATCAGCCTTCCAAGCTGAGGGTCGCGAGTTTGAGCCTCGTCTTCCGCTCAAGTTGCCTATGTAGCTCAGGGGTAGAGCACTTCCTTGGTAAGGAAGAGGTCGCGGGTTCAAATCCCGCCATCGGCTCAATAAATAGGAAAAATGTACTTGAAATAGTCAAACATAAATAAAAAAGCATAAAGTTATGGCAAAAGAGAAATTCGAAAGAACCAAACCGCATGTTAACATCGGTACTATTGGTCACGTTGACCACGGTAAAACTACCTTGACTGCCGCTATCACTACAGTGTTGGCAAAGAAAGGTCTTTCTGAGTTGCGTTCATTTGACTCTATCGATAACGCACCTGAAGAGAAAGAGCGTGGTATCACAATCAACACATCTCACGTAGAGTATGAAACAGCTAACCGCCACTACGCACACGTAGACTGCCCGGGACACGCCGACTATGTGAAGAACATGGTAACTGGTGCCGCTCAGATGGACGGTGCAATCATCGTGGTTGCTGCAACTGACGGTCCTATGCCTCAGACTCGTGAGCACATCCTTTTGGCTCGCCAAGTAAACGTTCCTCGTCTGGTTGTATTCTTGAACAAGTGCGACATGGTAGACGACGAAGAAATGCTCGAGCTCGTTGAGATGGAAATGCGTGATCTTCTTTCGTCATACGATTATGATGGTGACAACACTCCTATCATCCGTGGTTCTGCACTTGGTGCATTGAACGGTGAGGCTAAGTGGGAAGACAAGGTTATGGAACTCATGGATGCAGTAGATACATGGATTCCACTTCCTCCACGTGACGTTGATAAACCATTCTTGATGCCTGTTGAGGACGTGTTCTCAATCACTGGTCGTGGTACTGTAGCAACTGGTCGTATCGAGGCTGGTCGCGTTAAGGTTGGCGACGAAGTTCAAATCCTTGGTCTTGGTGCAGACAAGAAGTCAGTTGTAACTGGCGTTGAGATGTTCCGCAAGATTTTGGACGAAGGTGAAGCTGGTGATAACGTAGGTTTGCTTCTCCGTGGTATCGACAAGAACGAAATCAAGCGTGGTATGGTTATCTGCCACCCAGGACAGGTTAAACCTCACGATGAGTTCAAGGCTCAGGTTTATATCTTGAAGAAAGAGGAAGGTGGACGTCACACTCCATTCCACAACCACTATCGCCCACAATTCTACATCCGTACGCTCGACGTAACTGGTGAGATCACTCTTCCAGAAGGTGTAGAAATGGTAATGCCTGGTGACCACGTAACTATCCAAGTTAAGTTGATCACTCCGGTAGCATGCGACAAGGGTCTTCGTTTCGCAATCCGCGAAGGTGGCCGTACAGTAGGTTCTGGTCAGATCACTGAAATCCTTGAATAATACTCAAGCGATAGAAGAATAAAAACAACAGCCGGTCGGCAACGGCCGGCTAATATACAGGACTAGCTCAGTTGGTAGAGCACCGGTCTCCAAAACCGGGTGTCGGGAGTTCGAGCCTCTCGTCCTGTGCTAAGAATTAAGGAAATGAAAGTATTTAATAAACTGTTTGCGGATATCCAGGAGTCTTATAGCGAGCTTGTCTATAAGGTCTCTTGGCCAACGAGGACACAGCTTGTCAACAGCGCAATGATTGTATTGGTAGCTTCCATCATTCTTTCATTGATTATTTGGGGTGTTGACGAGGTGATCAATTTCATAATGGAAACGATTTACGGATTACACAAGTAAGTCATGGCAGGTAAGAAAGAATGGTATGTGCTCCGTGCCATATCAGGCAAGGAGGCAAAGGTAAAAGAATTGCTCGATGCCCAAATCAAGAATACTTCGCTGGGCGACTATGTGTCACAAGTATTGATTCCTACTGAAAAGATTTATTCTACCACAAAGTCTGGAAAGAAGGTCGTCAAAGAGCGCACACTCTATTCAGGCTATGTATTTGTGGAAGCTGAGTTGATCGGTGAGGTAACTCATATCCTTCGCAATACGACCAATGTGATTGACTTTCTCGGCTGCGGAAAGGGTTCGGAGGCAAAGCGTCCGGAACCGTTGCGACCAGGGGAGGTTAACCGTATGCTCGGCATTGCGGACGAGCTTCAGGAAACTAATGAGGCCGACTTGATTGATTACAAGGTCGGTGAGACTGTCAAGGTAAACTATGGCGCTTTCACGGGCATGATTGGAACGGTCGACGAGGTCAACAACGAGAAGAAGAAGCTCAAGGTTATGGTAAGCATCTTCGGACGCAAGACGCCGGTAGAGTTGGAAAATTCGCAAGTAGAGCGGGAATAGTTTTGTTGTTACGAACACGACTATGACTGTGATAATTTAACTTATCAAAAAAACAAAAACAGAAATGGCTAAAGAAATTGCTGGACAGATCAAATTGCAGATTAAAGGTGGTGCGGCAAACCCATCACCCCCAGTAGGACCTGCTTTGGGTTCTAAGGGTATCAACATCATGGAATTTTGTAAGCAATTCAATGCCCGCACCCAGGACAAGGCAGGCAAAGTGCTTCCTGTAGTAATCACTTACTATAGCGACAAGAGCTTTGACTTCGTTGTCAAGACCCCTCCTGTAGCAGTACAGTTGCTTGAGGTTTCAAAGCAGAAGAAGGGATCGAAAGAGCCTAACCGTCAGAAGGTGGCAGAGATTACATGGGAGCAGGTAAAGGCAATTGCTACAGACAAAATGCCGGATTTGAACTGTTTTACTTTAGATTCAGCTATGAAGATGGTCGCTGGTACAGCGAGAAGTATGGGTATCACAGTTAAGGGATCTTTCCCTGAAAACAATTAAAAACTTCAATTGACATGGGTAAACTGACAAAAAATCAAAAGTTGGCTTTAGAGAAGATTGAAGCTGGAAAGATTTACACACTGAAGGAAGCAGCAGAAAAAATAAAGGAAATCACCTTTACGAAATTCGATGCTTCATTTGATATCGATGTACGTCTTGGTGTAGATCCTCGCAAGGCTAACCAAATGGTGCGCGGCGTTGTTTCTCTTCCTCACGGAACAGGCAAGCAGGTACGCGTATTGGTTTTGTGCGCCACAGAGGCAGATCAAGCTGCCGCAAAAGAAGCTGGAGCAGACTACGTAGGTTTGGACGAGTATATTGAGAAAATCAAGGGCGGCTGGACAGACGTAGACGTAATCATCACTCAACCTGCTATTATGGGTAAAATCGGTGCTCTCGGTCGCATCCTCGGTCCTCGTGGCTTGATGCCTAACCCAAAGAGCGGCACAGTTACACCAGACGTAGCAAAGGCAGTGAAAGAGGTAAAACAAGGTAAGATTGACTTTAAAGTAGATAAGAACGGTATCGTACACGCTTCTATCGGTAAGGTTTCCTTCACGGCAGACCAAATGGCAGAAAACGCACGCGAGTTTATCAACACGCTGATTAAGTTGAAGCCGGCCACCGCCAAAGGTACTTATATGAAGAGCATATATCTTTCGAGTACAATGAGCTCAGGTCTGAAGATCGATACAAAATCACTTGATGTGTAACGAATTTTTAAATTAAGAGAATCATGAGAAAGGAAGATAAAGCGATAATAATAGAGAAAATCGGCGAGACTCTCAAGGAGTACAGCTGCTTTTATCTCACCGACACTACCAGCATGGACGCTGAGCAGACAAGTGCGTTCCGTCGCGCTTGCTTCAATGCGGAAGTGAAGATGATGGTTGTTAAGAATACGTTGCTTCACAAGGCTTTAGAGCAATTGGAAGGCGATTATTCAGAATTGTATCCAGCGTTGACTGGAACAACTGCAATGCTGTTCTCAAATGTAGGAAACGCTCCTGCCAAAGCAATCAAGGAGTTCCACAAGAAAGGATCAGAGTTGCCAGTTTTGAAGGCCGCTTATGTGGAAGAAACAGTTTATATGGGTGCTGATCAGCTCGACACATTGTCGAAGATCAAGAGCAAGAACGAGCTCATCGCAGAGGTTGTTGCATTGCTCCAGTCACCGGCCAAGAACGTTGTTTCCGCACTGCAGTCGTCAGGCAACAAGTTGCATGGTATTCTTGAAACACTCTCTAACAAATAATAAACAAAAAAATAACAATAAAAAATTATACAATTATGGCAGATTTGAAAGCATTTGCAGAACAATTAGTTAACCTCTCAGTAAAAGAAGTAAACGAACTTGCTCAGATTTTGAAAGACGAATATGGTATTGAACCTGCTGCTGCAGCTGTAGCTGTTGCTGCTGGCCCTGCTGCCGGCGCTGCTGCTGAGGAAGAGAAATCAGCATTCGATGTAGTATTGAAGAGCGCAGGCGCTTCTAAGCTTCAGGTTGTAAAGGCCGTTAAGGAAGCTTGTGGTCTTGGTTTGAAAGAAGCTAAGGACTTGGTAGACGGTGCACCTAGCACAATCAAGGAAGGTGTTGCTAAAGCTGAGGCTGAGGCTCTTAAGAAACAACTCGAAGAGGCTGGAGCTGAAGTTGAACTTAAATAATATTGCCTGAAATTCAGGTAATTAGGTTAAGAATCCCCTATAAAGTCGATTCTTAACCTTTTTGTGTTATTTTCAATTTCGGGTTCAATTAATATTATTTTTATGTCAGTTTCAACAGTAAAACCACGCGTAAATTTCGCCTCCGTAAAGAATCCGTTGCCCTTCCCCGACTTTTTGGAGATTCAGCTGAAGTCGTTTCACGATTTCTTGCAGCTGGACACTCCGTTAGAGAAGAGAAAGAACGAGGGATTGTACAAGGTTTTTGCGGAAAACTTTCCAATTGCCGACACAAGGAATAACTTTGTGCTCGAATTCTTAGACTATTACATCGACCCGCCGAGATATACGATAGAGGAATGTCTTGAGCGCGGCTTGACATATAGTGTGCCGTTGAAGGCAAAATTAAAATTATACTGTACGGATCCCGACCATGAGGACTTCGACACCGTAATCCAGGATGTTTATCTTGGACCGATTCCGTATATGACGGAAAAGGGCACATTTGTGATCAACGGTGCGGAGCGCGTTGTCGTGTCGCAGCTGCACCGTTCGCCTGGTGTGTTCTTCGGACAGAGCACACACGCCAACGGAACCAAATTGTATTCAGCACGTATCATCCCGTTCCGTGGCTCATGGATAGAGTTTGCCACTGACATCAACAATGTGATGTATGCCTACATCGACCGCAAGAAGAAATTGCCGGTAACAACATTGTTGCGTGCCATCGGTCTTGACAGCGATAAAGACATCATAGAAATCTTTGGTCTTGCTGAGGAAATAAAAGTAAACAAAACGAACCTGAAGAAATGCATTGGCCGCAAGCTTGCCGCCCGTGTGTTGAAAACGTGGGTTGAAGATTTCGTTGACGAAGACACCGGCGAGGTGGTTTCGATTGAGCGAAACGATGTGGTCATCGACCGCGAGACCGTTATCGAGGAGGAGCATATCCAGGAAATCCTTGATTCGGGACTTCAGACCATCCTTCTGCACAAGGAGGATGTAGACATGAGCGACTACTCGATTATCTTCAATACACTCCAGAAAGACTCAAGCAACTCTGAAAAAGAGGCTATCAACTATATCTATCGCCAATTGCGCAACGCGGAGCCACCGGACGATGCGAGCGCGCGTGAGGTGATAACCAACCTTTTCTTCTCCGAGAAGCGTTATGACTTGGGCGATGTGGGCCGTTACCGCATCAACAAGAAATTGTCGCTTACAGTGCCGGAGGAGGTGAAAGTGTTGACTAAGGAAGACATCATCGCCATCATCAAGTATTTGATTGAGCTTATCAATTCGAAGTCGGATGTCGACGATATCGACCACCTTTCGAACCGTCGTGTGCGCACAGTCGGCGAGCAGCTCTACAACCAGTTTGGAGTGGGTCTTGCACGTATGGCGCGTACAATCCGTGAGCGTATGAACGTCCGCGACAACGAGGTGTTTACTCCGATTGACTTGATCAACGCTAAGACAATCTCTTCCGTTATCAATACGTTCTTCGGAACCAACGCATTGTCGCAGTTCATGGACCAGACCAATCCGCTTGCCGAGATTACTCACAAGCGAAGAATGTCGGCTCTCGGTCCTGGCGGTTTGTCGCGTGACCGTGCCGGATTTGAGGTGCGCGACGTGCACTACACCCACTACGGACGTCTTTGCCCGATTGAGACCCCTGAGGGTCCTAACATCGGTTTGATTTCGTCGTTGTGTGTGTTTGCTAAAATCAACAACCTCGGCTTTATCGAGACCCCTTACCGCAAGGTTGAGAACAGCAAGGTGGATCTCGACAACAGCCACGTCACTTATCTGACAGCGGAAATCGAGGAAGGTCAGATCATCGCGCAGGGCAACGCTCCGCTTAACGATGACGGCACTTTCGTAAAAAATAAGGTTAAAGCGCGTCTTGACGCCGACTTCCCTGTGGTAGCACCGGAAGAAGTGCAGCTTATGGACGTGTCGCCGATGCAGATTGCCTCAATCGCCGCATCTTTGATTCCGTTCCTTGAGCACGATGATGCCAACCGTGCGTTGATGGGATCGAACATGATGCGCCAGGCTGTGCCGTTGTTGCGCAGCGAGGCTCCTATTGTCGGCACAGGCATTGAGAAGCAGCTTGCCCACGACTCCCGCACACAGATTATGGCAGAGGGCGCCGGTGTCATCGAGTTTGTTGACGCCAGCGTTATCAGAATCCGCTATGACCGTACTGAGGACGAGGAATTCGTGAATTTCGAGGACTCGGTTAAAGAATATATCATTCCGAAATTCCGCATGACCAACCAGAGCACCACAATCGACTTGCGTCCAATCTGCAAGAAGGGACAGCGCGTCGAGAAGGGAATGATTCTGACAGAGGGTTATGCCACGGAAAACGGCGAGCTCGCACTCGGCCGCAACCTTAAGGTGGCGTTCATGCCATGGAAGGGTTACAACTACGAGGATGCCATCGTGCTTAACGAGCGCATGGTGCGTGAGGATATCCTTACGTCTGTCCACGTCAGCGAGTACTCTCTTGAGGTGCGCGAGACAAAACGAGGAATGGAGGAACTTACGTCAGACATTCCAAACGTCAGCGAGGACGCTACAAAGGATCTCGACGAGCGCGGAATTGTCCGTGTGGGCGCACACGTTGTGCCGGGCGACATTCTTATCGGTAAGATCACACCTAAGGGCGAGAGCGACCCGACGCCGGAGGAAAAACTTCTCCGTGCCATCTTCGGTGACAAGGCCGGCGATGTGAAGGATGCGTCGTTGAAGGCATCTCCTTCGTTGAAGGGTGTGATTGTTAAGACCAACCTTTATGCAAAGGCTCAGAAGAAGAAGGGCAAGGCGGCAAACCTTGAGCTTCAGCAGATGGACGAGGAATTCGAACAGCGTCAGGTGGCTTTGAAGGCACGTCTTATCGAGAAACTCATCACGCTTACCGACGGCAAGACTTCGCAAGGCGTGAAGGACTTCCTCGGCACAGAGGTTATTCCTAAGGGCGAGAAGTTTACGGCAGAGTATCTGAAGGGCATCGAGGAATTCGACACCATCAACCTCAGCAAGTGGACGACAGACGCTCACAAGAACGATATGATCCACGACACGATCATCAACTACCTGCGCAAGTCGAAGGAAATCGATGCAGAATTGCGCCGCAAGAAGTTTGACTTCTCTATCGGCGACGAGCTTCCTTCAGGCATCATGCAGCTTGCCAAGGTTTATGTTGCCAAGAAGCGTAAGATCGGTGTCGGTGACAAGATGGCGGGTCGCCACGGTAACAAGGGTATCGTTTCGCGCGTAGTGCGTCAGGAAGATATGCCGTTCCTTGCCGACGGAACTCCAGTGGATATCGTTTTGAACCCGCTTGGTGTGCCGTCACGTATGAACTTGGGACAGATTTTCGAGACCGTTCTCGGATGGGCAGGCCGCGAGCTTGGCGAGAAATTCGCCACTCCGATTTTCGACGGAGCGAGCCTCGACGACCTCAATTCATGGACCGACAAGGCGGGTGTGCCACGCTATGGTAAGACATACCTTTATGACGGCGGCACAGGCGAGCGCTTCGACCAACCGGCAACCGTTGGTGTAATCTACATGCTTAAGCTCGGCCACATGGTTGAAGACAAGATGCATGCCCGCAGCATTGGCCCGTACTCATTGATTACGCAGCAGCCACTCGGCGGTAAGGCACAATTCGGTGGACAGCGTTTCGGAGAGATGGAGGTTTGGGCGCTTGAGGCATTCGGCGCATCCCACATCCTTCAAGAGATCCTGACAATCAAGAGTGACGACGTGGTTGGCCGCAGCAAGGCATACGAGGCAATCGTCAAAGGCGAGCCTATGCCAACTCCGGGCATACCTGAATCCTTGAACGTGCTTCTGCACGAGCTTCGTGGTCTGGGACTTAGCATAAACTTGGAATAAAACGACAAAAGAATATGGCATTCAATAAAGATAATAGAATAAAAAGTAACTTTTCGAAGATTACGATCGGGCTTGCTTCGCCGGAAGAAATCCTTGAGCGGTCATACGGCGAGGTGCTCAAGCCTGAGACGATCAACTATCGAACTTACAAACCTGAACGCGACGGTCTGTTCTGCGAGCGCATTTTTGGTCCGGTAAAGGACTATGAGTGCCACTGCGGAAAGTACAAACGCATCCGTTACAAAGGCATCGTCTGCGACCGTTGCGGTGTGGAAGTTACAGAGAAGAAAGTGCGCCGCGAACGTACAGGCCATATCTCTTTGGTCGTGCCGGTAGCCCATATCTGGTATTTCCGCTCATTGCCTAACAAAATCGGTTATCTTCTCGGCTTGCCGTCGAAGAAGCTTGATTCTGTAATCTACTACGAGCGCTATATCGTAATCCAACCTGGAGCCGCAGCCGAGCTTGAGGGTCATGAGGACCTTGCCCGTCTCGACCTCCTTTCGGAAGACGAATATCTTGAAATCGTGGACAAGTTGCCGCGCGAGAACTCGATGCTCGAGGACTCAGACCCCAACAAGTTCATCTGCAAGATGGGTGCCGACGCAATCTACGATTTGTTGAAGAGCGTAGACCTTGACAGCCTTTCTTACGAGTTGCGCCACCGTGCCGACACCGACACGTCGCAACAGCGCAAGACGGAGGCATTGAAGCGTCTGCAGGTTGTAGAGTCGTTCCGTGCGTCGAAAAACCGCAACAAACCGGAGTGGATGGTGCTGAAAGTGGTGCCTGTCACTCCTCCGGAATTGCGCCCGCTCGTTCCGTTGGACGGCGGCCGTTTCGCCACCAGCGATTTGAACGACCTTTATCGTAGAGTCATTATCCGTAACAACCGCTTGAAACGCCTTATCGAGATCAAGGCGCCAGAGGTGATTCTCCGCAACGAGAAGCGTATGCTTCAGGAGGCAGTCGACTCATTGCTCGACAACTCACGCAAGTCAAGCGTTGTAAAGACCGAGAGCAACCGTCCGTTGAAGTCACTCAGCGACAGTTTGAAGGGTAAGCAGGGACGTTTCCGTCAGAACTTGCTCGGTAAGCGTGTCGACTACTCAGCGCGTTCGGTAATTGTTGTAGGCCCGGAATTGAAGATGCATGAATGCGGTTTGCCAAAAGACATGGCAGCCGAACTTTATAAACCGTTTATTATCCGCAAGCTTATTGAGCGCGGCATTGTGAAGACAGTGAAGAGCGCCAAGAAGATTGTAGACCGCAAGGAGCCGATTGTATGGGATATCCTTGAATACGTGATGAAGGGTCATCCGGTGCTTCTCAACCGTGCTCCGACACTTCACCGTCTTGGTATCCAGGCATTCCAGCCACGCATGATAGAGGGCAAGGCTATCCAGTTGCACCCGTTGGCATGTACGGCGTTCAACGCCGACTTCGACGGTGACCAGATGGCAGTTCACTTGCCTCTCGGCAACGAGGCAGTGCTCGAGGCACAGTTGCTGATGCTCGGCGCGCACAACATCCTTAACCCGGCCAACGGCGCTCCTATCACCGTGCCGTCGCAGGATATGGTGCTTGGTCTGTACTACATCACCAAGCTCCGCAAGGGCGACAAGGGCGAGGGTCTTGTGTTCTACGGACCGGAAGAGGCTCAGATTGCATACAACGAAGGCAAATGTACGCTTCACGCCATAATCTCTGTTGTTGTCGACGACCTTGACGAAAACGGAAACCTCGTGAAGACAATGGTTAAGGAAACGTCTGTCGGACGTCTGCTCTTCAACCAGAACGTGCCAGAGGAGATGGGCTATGTCAACACATTGATTTCCAAGAAATCGTTGCGCGACATCATCGGCGCCGTCATCAAGCGTTGCGGTGTGGTTCGTTCAGCCAAGTTCCTTGACGACATCAAGAACCTCGGTTACTACATGGCATTCAAGGGCGGCTTGTCGTTCAACTTGGGCGACGTGCTTATCCCTGCCGAGAAGGAAGAATACGTAAAAGAAGGTTACGCGCAGGTTGAAGAAGTGATGAACAACTACAACATGGGATTCATCACCAACAACGAGCGCTACAACCAGATTATTGATATTTGGACGCACGTCAACTCCCGCTTGACAAGCACATTGATGAAGCAGCTTACAGCAGCCAACCAGGGCTTCAACCCAATCTTCATGATGCTTGACTCAGGAGCCCGTGGTTCTAAGGACCAGATTCGTCAGCTCGCCGGTATGCGTGGTCTTATGGCCAAGCCGCAGAAGAGCGGTGCTGAGGGCGGTCAGATTATCGAGAACCCGATTTTGGCGAACTTCAAGGAAGGCCTTTCAGTGTTGGAGTACTTCATCTCTACCCACGGTGCCCGCAAGGGTCTTGCGGATACGGCATTGAAGACCGCCGACGCCGGTTATCTTACCCGTCGTCTTGTCGACGTAGCCCACGACGTGATTATCACCGAGGAGGACTGCGGCACGCTTCGCGGACTTGTCTGCACAGAGCTTAAGAACAACGAAGACGTTGTTGCAACTCTCAGCGAGCGCATTCTCGGACGTGTGTCGGTTCACGATGTGGTAGACCCATTGACAGGCGACATCATCGTGAAGAGCGGCGAGGAAATCAACGATGCAGCAGCAGAGCGCATCGAGAAGTCGCCGATTGAGTCGGTTGAAGTGCGTTCGGTGCTTACCTGCGAGTCGAAGAAGGGCGTCTGCGCCAAGTGCTACGGCCGCAACCTGTCGACCAACCGTATGGTTCAGAAAGGCGAGGCTGTCGGCGTAATCGCGGCACAGTCAATCGGTGAGCCGGGTACGCAGCTGACCCTCCGTACGTTCCACGTCGGTGGTGTGGCATCCAATATCGCAGCCGTATCGTCAGTGACATCACGCTACGACGGTGTGCTTGAGATTGAAGAGCTCCGCACGGTTAAGACAGAGGACTGCGACGTAGTTGTAGGCCGTCTGGCAGAAATGCGTATCGTCGACGCCAATACGGGTATGGTGCTGACAAACACCAACATCCCTTATGGTTCGAAACTTTACTTCGGCAACGGAGCAACAGTCAAGAAAGGCGACGTAATCTGCGAATGGGACCCGTTCAACGCCGTTGTTGTCAGCGAGGTTGCCGGTAAGGCACAATTCGTCAACGTGATTGAAGGTGTTACTTACCGCAAGGAAACCGACGAGACATCCGGTTTGCACGAAAAGATTATCATAGAGTCGAAAGACCGCACCAAGGTGCCGGAGGTCAACATCGTTGACGCCAACGGACAGGTGCTGAAAACATATTCATTCCCTGTCAACGCCCACCTTATGATTGAGGACGGCGATGAAATCAAGGCAGGTCAGGTGTTTATGAAGACACCGCGCGCATCTGGTAACGCAGGTGATATCACCGGTGGTCTTCCACGTGTCACTGAGCTCTTCGAGGCACGCAACCCGTCTAACCCAGCTATCGTTTCAGAAATCGACGGCGAGGTTATGTTCGGAAAAATCAAGCGTGGTAACCGCGAAATCAGCGTGACATCGAAGATTGGCGAAGTGAAGAAATATCTCGTGCCGTTGTCGAAGCAAATCCTCGTACAGGAAAACGACTACGTGCGCGCCGGCACACCGCTTTCAGACGGTGCGATCACTCCGTCAGATATTCTTAACATCAAGGGCCCGACAGCCGTTCAGGAATACATCGTCAACGAGGTTCAGGACGTCTATCGCATGCAGGGTGTGAAGATCAACGACAAGCACTTTGAGGTGATTGTGCGTCAGATGATGCGCAAGGTCTGCATCCTTGATCCGGGCGACACCCGCTTCCTTGAGTCGCAGGTTGTCGACAAGCGCGACTTTATGGATGAGAACGACCGCATTTGGGGCAAGAAGGTGGTTACCGACGCCGGTGACTCACAGAATCTCCAGGCTGGTCAAATCATCACAGCGCGCAAGCTCCGCGACGAGAACTCCGCTTTGAAGCGCAAGGACTTGAAGCTCGTACAGGTGCGCGATGCCGTTCCGGCAACGTCCGACCAGATGCTTCAGGGTATCACCCGCGCGGCATTGCAGACTTCAAGCTTCATGTCGGCGGCTTCCTTCCAGGAAACCACGAAGGTGCTCAACGAGGCAGCAATTAACGGCAAGACCGACAATCTGGAGGGCATGAAGGAGAACGTTATCTGCGGTCACTTGATTCCTGCCGGAACAGGTCTGCGCGACTACAACTCGCTTGTTGTAGGAAGCAAGGAAGACTTTGAATATCTCGACAAGAGTCTTGACGCCCGTCTTGAGGCTGAAGCGGCTGAAGACGCTGCCAAAATCAAGAAGGCTGAAGAGAAAGGCAAATAAAGAAACTGATTGAAAAAACTGACAATAAAGATAGCCCGGCGATTGGTTCGTCGGGCTATCTTTTTAATGAGTGGACAAACAAAAAGCCTCCACGGAAAGTACGCGGAGGCATAGGATTTATATCCTTCGGCATATAGCCTTATTGTGATAAGATGTAGAAATAATCTTATGTTGCAAATTTCTACAGAATAATTGATATTTCCAAATAAATTTCGCTAAATTTACGGAATATTGAAAAAACCGAAACAAAAGACGATATGAAAAGAGTATTTGGAATAGATTTGGGAACCAATTCAATAGGATGGTCAATAGTAGAGCAGTTGGAAAATGGAAAATACAGTCATATAAAATCTGGTGTTGACATTTTTAAGGATGGAGTGGATCACGATAAATCAGGAGAGCATCCATGTGTGCAATTACGAACTAATGCGAGAGGATTGCGCCGACATTATTTTCGCCGTCGTTTACATAAAATAGAGTTGCTTAAAATATTGATAGAGGAAAGAATGTGCCCGCCGTTGACAGATGAAGATCTTAAACGGTGGCGGTTTAAGAAAATCTACCCTAAAGAAGACAACTTTATGGAATGGCAGCGCACAAACGACAATTTGGATAAAAATCCGTATCATGATCGATATGTTGCGTTGACACGAAAACTTGATTTGTCGATAGAGAGCGATAGATATATACTTGGCAGGGCATTTTACCACTTGTCGCAGCGCAGAGGATTCTTGAGCAATCGTAAAGATTCAACGAAAGAGCAAGAAGGAGAGGTCAAGGCTGCTATATCTGAATTGTCAGATAAAATTAAAGAGGCAGGATGTAGTTATCTTTGTGAGTATTTCTACAAATTGTATCAGGCTGGGGATAAAATACGAGGGCATTATACGGCTCGCAATGAGCATTATCTGAAGGAATTTCAGGCAATTTGCGACAGGCAGAGCCTCGGGGCTGATTTGTGCAAGCGTTTGAATAATGCAATTTTTTACCAGCGACCTCTGAAGTCTCAGAAAGGAAATATTGGGCGATGTACGTTTGAACTTGGCAAGCAAAGATGTTCGACATCGCATCCAGCTTATGAAGAGTACCGCATGTTGTGTTTTATAAATAATATCCGTTTGCATCGTCAAGGGGAGGATTCTGATTTCCGTGTGCTTACAAAAGAGGAGGTTGACGCAATAATTCCCAAATTTGTATGCAAGTCGCAATTTAAATTTGAAAAATTGGCAAAGGTGTTGGCTCATAAAAAAGAGAATTATGGGTTCAAGTATGATTCTGATGAAAGTCCTCTTAAATTTAATTATCGAAAAGAAACAAGCATTGCTGGCAGCCCGGTGACTGCTGGATTGAAAGAAATATTCGGAGAAGAATGGAAATCGGAAATCTGTAGTGTGTATATGAAGTCGGAAGGGAAGACAGAGGACCGGATAATCGATGATGTGTGGCATGTGCTCTATTCTTTTGACAATGATGAAAACATCCGGGATTGGGCAAAAAAGAATCTGCAGCTTGATTATGAACAGGCAGAAAAGTTTGCTAAAATCAAAATCGAACGTGATTATGCATCGTTGAGCCTGAATGCTATCCGAAAGATTCTGCCATATCTGCGACGTGGTTTGCGTTATGATGAGGCTGTGTTCTGTGCAAATATTCCGGCGGCGCTTGGGAATGTAGAAGATGTTGATGAATATAGGAAAATTGAGGATGACGTAGTCGCATGTGTGCGAAATTTCAAAAGCTGTGAAGTGGCAGGTAGAAAAAATACATTGGAAAAAGAAGTGGCAGAATTGTTGGAGGAGAAGTATGGCGTAGACAAACGTCATCTTGGAAAGATTTATCATCCGTCAAAAACAGAAACTTATCCAATTGCACAGCCCGACAATAACGGTCTGCGGTTGCTTGGCTCGCCTCGAACGGCATCCGTGCGCAACCCAATGGCTATGCGGGCGTTGTTTAGATTGCGGGCGTTGACAAACGAGTTGCTTAAAAAGGGAGAAATTAATTCAGAAACGGTTGTCAATATTGAGTTTGCAAGGGGATTGAACGATGCCAATATGCGCAAGGCAATAGAAAATTATCAGCGGGAAATTGCTGATAGGCATCAGAAATATGCCAAGGAAATAAAGGACTGTTATTTAAAAGAAACTGGAAAAAATATTGAGCCTACAGAAAATGAGATTCTGAAATATCAACTTTGGGAGGAACAGAATCATCAGTGTTTATATACAGGCAAGATGATAAGTGTCGCTGATTTTATCGGGGCTAATCCAAAGTTTGATATTGAGCACACTTTGCCACGAGCTGCTGGCGGTGATGACTCTCAGGTCAACAAGACACTTTGTGACAGCCGTTTCAACCGAGAAGTGAAGAAGGCACATTTGCCATCGGAATTGGCGAATCATGCAGAAATATTGTTGAAGGCAAAAAATCTGTGGCAAAAGAAAATTTATGAGTTGGCCAAGCAGATAGAAGGGACTAAAGGTTATGCCGCCGATAAGAATGCAAAAGACGGTAAAATTCAGTGCAGGCATTTGCTTAAAATGAAGCGTGATTATTACATTGGAAAGTTGCAACGGTTTGAGATGAAAGAGGTTCCTATAGGGTTCTCTAATCGACAGGGTGTTGATATTGGTATTATAGGCAAGTATGCCAAGTTGTATCTGCACACCGTGTTTGACAAGATTTTTGTTGTGAAAGGAGCTACAACTGCGGCTTTCCGAAAGGTTTGGGGCTTGCAGTCGGTGTATGAGAAGAAAGAACGCATAAATCATGTGCATCATTGTGTGGATGCTATTACGATTGCATGTATCGGGAAAAAGCAGTATGATGACTGGAAATGTTATCAGGAGGCGGAAGATATGTATTATCGAGGAGAAACTGGGCGTCCGTCAATGGACAAACCGTGGTCTACATTCACAGAGGATGTAAAGCAGCTGACAGAGGGCTTGCTGATTCATCATTATGTGCCCGACAATGCTGGAAAAGCATCGAAAAAGAAGTTGCGCGTCCGTGGTCGCATTCAGCGTAATGCCGAAGGGCGGGCGTTGTATGCTACTGGCGATTGCGCACGTTTGTCATTGCATCAGCAAACTTTCTATGGGGCGATTAAACAGGATGATGAGATACGGCATGTGGTGAGGAAACCGTTGGATTCCCTAGAGAAGAAAGATATAGAAAAGATTGTAGACCCAGAGGTCCGGCAGAAAGTTAAAGAGGCTGTTGACGCCAAAGGTATGAAAGATGCTGTAGCTGACGGAATCTGGATGAATGAAGAAAAAAGGATTCCAATAAAAAAAGTGCGTATATACACATCAATTGCTAATCCTTTGCGATTGAAGCGTCAACGAGATTTGTCGGTGCATGACTACAAACGAGATTATTATGTTGCCAATGATGGTAATTATTGTATGGGAATTTATGAGGGAACCGATGCAAAGGGCAAAAAGAAGAAGACGTTTAAGATAGTCAACAATATGGATGCTGCAAACTATTTTAAGGCAAGACAACGCGGCGAAGATGTGGAATTGTTGCCAATGTCGGATGGTAATGATTTCCCATTGAAATGTGTTCTTAAGACGGGCTCTGTGGTGCTCTTCTATCAAGACACTCCAAAAGAGTTGAAAGAATGCTCAAAGAAAGAGCTTGCGAAAAGATTGTACCGCGTTGTGGGAATGTCGGAGATGAAAATAAAGCAAAAAACTGGAAAAATAGACTGTTATGGAATGCTCTCTTTGACTTTCCACCAAGAGGCCCGGCCGAGCAGTGACCTGAAAGATAAAAATGGGGTGTGGAGAATTGGGGAGGATGTGCGACCCAAAATTAAGTTAACGCATAATCAAACGAATTTCCTTGTAGAAGGAATTGATTTCAGATTGACATTGTCAGGAGATGTGGAATGGCTAAAATAAAAAATTATGCTGAAGCGGGCACTGTTTTTCACTCAGCCGTTTATGCTGAGTCTTCGCAATTGTCAAATGGTGATATGCACTCGGGAGATGCCGCAAGAAAAGCGAACCATACCGATAGAAGATATAGGTTATGTAATTCTTGAACATCCGCAGATTAGTGTTTCGTTGCCGTTGCTCAACGCTTTGTCTGATAATAATGTCTCTGTCATATTTTGTGGAGACAATCGTATGCCTAATGCAATGTTGCTTAACCTTGATTCTAACGCAACGCAGGGGGAGAGTTTCCGGAATCAGGTTGAGGCGTCGCCTGCGTTGAAACGCAATCTCTGGCAACAGGTGGTTGTGGCAAAAATTCGCAATCAAGCAGCTTTGTTGACAAAGTTGGGAAAGGATGGCGATTTGTTGCGTCCGTTGTGGCAGAACGTTAAAAGAGGAGATTCTGACAATAGGGAAGGGGTGGCATCAAAAATTTATTGGGCAGAAATGTTTGGGCGTTCGTTTGTGCGTTCGCGAGAGGGAACAGGATTGAACCCATTGCTTAACTATGGCTACACTATTCTTCGTGCTGCTACGGCCAGGGCATTGATGGGTTCCGGTTTGCTCCCTGCGTTTGGTATTTTCCATCGCAATCGTTACAATGCGTTTCCTCTGGCAGACGATATGATGGAGCCGTTTCGACCATATGTCGATGAGATTGTTTATGAGATGATGGAGGCTGGGATGGTTGAATTGAATAAGGAGGCCAAAGGGAAATTGATAGGATTGCTCTTTGTTGATACTTATTTCCCAAAAGTGACGCGGCCTCTTGATATAGCGTTGACAATGGCGACCGCTTCGTTGGCAAAATGTGTTGCAGGGGATTGTAAGAAATTAAAATTTCCGATAATGAAATGACAGAGTTTAGACTTAATGCTTATCACATTATGTGGCTGTTTGTCTTTTTTGATTTGCCAACCAATACTAAGAAGCAGCGTAAAAATGCGGTTTCTTTCAGGAAAATGCTTGAAAAAGATGGATTCACGATGATGCAATTTTCTGTCTACATACGTCATTGTGCATCTAAAGAAAGCCGTGATGTACATGTGAAAAGGGTTAAGTCATTCATTCCTCCGGAAGGAAAGGTGAGTATACTCTCAGTAACAGATCGCCAATATGGTGACATTCATAACTTTTGGGGAATGGTGGAGGAGGAAAAAGAAAGGCGACCGATTCCTCAACAGTTAGAAATTTTTTGAGTTCTTTGAAATTTGGATGAAAACGTATAATTTTGTTATGTGATTAAGAAGAAACCGTTATTGATGAATCTTTAGCGAGTTTTTCTAAATTTTCTCATCAAACTACAGCATTCCGTTGAAAAAGAGAATGTGATTTAGGTGATAATGTGCTTGAAAATAGTACCTTATGCGCCATAGGTTGTGGTTTGATGTAGAAATGGAATAAGATACAACCGCCGACGAACCGAAACGTAAGGATTTGGAAGTTGTGGTTTGATGTAGAAATGGAATAAGATACAACATTATAAGCGGACGAATTGAGGTCTTCCCAGTTGTGGTTTGATGTAGAAATGGAATAAGATACAACTTCAACTTTAGTCATAATTGTTATATTTAAGTTGTGGTTTGATGTAGAAATGGAATAAGATACAACAGGTAGTTAATCAAAACCTCTTCGGTGCTGTTGTGGTTTGATGTAGAAATGGAATAAGATACAACTCATAAATCAGCATCCCATCAGCACACCCGTTGTGGTTTGATGTAGAAATGGAATAAGATACAACAAGAGGAACATCCGGTGATGTCTTTGAAAGTTGTGGTTTGATGTAGAAATGGAATAAGATACAACGAATAAAAAATTAGAGCGATGACAAAAGGGTTGTGGTTTGATGTAGAAATGGAATAAGATACAACTTCAATGGTTCTGAGTATGTACTTGTTCGGGTTGTGGTTTGATGTAGAAATGGAATAAGATACAACCACCAGGTAGTACTTGTTTCCAATAAACGGTTGTGGTTTGATGTAGAAATGGAATAAGATACAACAAGATATACGTAGAATTTTATCCCAATTATGTTGTGGTTTGATGTAGAAATGGAATAAGATACAACTCTTTAAACTGAAATAAGGATTTAGACATAGTTGTGGTTTGATGTAGAAATGGAATAAGATACAACATTTGGTTACCACCTAAGGCACCAAGGATGTTGTGGTTTGATGTAGAAATGGAATAAGATACAACTTTGGTCGTGGTCGTAGTGATTACAAAAACGTTGTGGTTTGATGTAGAAATGGAATAAGATACAACTTGATGAGTGTTTTTTTAGCAGTTGGTTTGTTGTGGTTTGATGTAGAAATGGAATAAGATACAACGTAAAAGGGGATAAGGAATAACTTTGCAACGTTGTGGTTTGATGTAGAAATGGAATAAGATACAACTCTCGGTCAGATGTGTTCGTCTCACGGCGTGTTGTGGTTTGATGTAGAAATGGAATAAGATACAACTGAAACACCATATTAAGGGAGGTGGTCCGGTTGTGGTTTGATGTAGAAATGGAATAAGATACAACAAATCTTTCGTGACTTTTTACAGGGACAAGTTGTGGTTTGATGTAGAAATGGAATAAGATACAACATATCCAAAGCCAAATCAGATTGACGCTTAGTTGTGGTTTGATGTAGAAATGGAATAAGATACAACCTACAAGAGTGCGAACTTGAATATGGCAGTGTTGTGGTTTGATGTAGAAATGGAATAAGATACAACCGCAGATTGCGAACCACTGCACAAGGAGATGTTGTGGTTTGATGTAGAAATGGAATAAGATACAACATATGGATTACTATCGTAATACGCAATGGGTTGTGGTTTGATGTAGAAATGGAATAAGATACAACTATAGACGGCACGTCCGAATCAGATGCAGAGTTGTGGTTTGATGTAGAAATGGAATAAGATACAACATTGCGTGAGATAACACAGGCGCATGACCTGTTGTGGTTTGATGTAGAAATGGAATAAGATACAACCTCTGTACCGCTATGTTTGAAGTCAATATCGTTGTGGTTTGATGTAGAAATGGAATAAGATACAACAGCAAAGGCAATGGCTTGAAAGGCAATGGGTTGTGGTTTGATGTAGAAATGGAATAAGATACAACATCATCGTGTGCCAAGATACGAGGGAGAGTGTTGTGGTTTGATGTAGAAATGGAATAAGATACAACCAACGAGCAACCGCTTTTGATTAGCCGGAGGTTGTGGTTTGATGTAGAAATGGAATAAGATACAACAATAGAAGATGATAATTAAGAAATATATTGTTGTGGTTTGATGTAGAAATGGAATAAGATACAACATAACCATCGACAGTAACATTTTCAGACGGGTTGTGGTTTGATGTAGAAATGGAATAAGATACAACACAGCCAACGAATTGGTCAAGAACGTCATGGTTGTGGTTTGATGTAGAAATGGAATAAGATACAACTTCTTGTGAGATTTACGCGGGAGGTGGAGGGGATTGATGCTCTTGCCACTGACGTTTATTTGTCGTAACTTTGCACGGTCATCAATATCGATATGGCAAAGAAGAAGTATCAGAAAAGAAACAGCACCGCGCGTCAGGTGAGAACTGCCGTGATTGTTGTGGCGGTTATCGTGGCTGTGTGGTGGTTTATAGGACATGCGAAGGAGTTGGGCTTCAAGCGTGTTGAGAGTGGTGCGCCCGCCAGCAATGTCGATGTAGAGGCGCTTATGGAAGTGAATGCTCCAGAGGGGTTGCGGCAGCAGATTGTTGCGTATGAGGGCTACACCGCGTCGTTCAACGCCGACCTGCGTATTCCCAACTATGTTGTCTACGAACTCACACGTTTCGAGACCCAGGGCGCGGAGCCGCGTCACGACAAGTTTATGTGCGACACCGAAGTGGATGGCTGCCCGACTACCGACGACTATAAGGGCTCGGGCTACGACCGCGGTCATATGGCTCCCGCTGCCGATATGAAATGGAGCAAGAAGGCGATGCAGGAGTCGTTCTTTCTGACAAATATATGTCCGCAGAACCATTCGCTTAACAGTGGCGGGTGGAAGCGTCTGGAGGAGAAAGTGCGCCTGTGGGCAGACCGCGACAGTGCAGTCATTGTAGTTTCCGGGCCAATCGTGCAAGGCCACATCAACCGTTTGGAAAGCGGAGTGGCTGTGCCTACCGGATTTTTCAAGGTGCTGCTCGCTCCGTTTGCCACCCCGAAGCGCGCCATCGCATTCATCTACAAGAACGAAGGCGGACAAAAGGTGATTGAGCGGCAGGCAGTAAGCGTAGACGAGGTGGAGGCTCTCACGGGGTTTGACTTCTTCTCTTCGCTGCCCGACGACGAGGAAAATGAAATAGAAAAAACTTGTGATTATTACGAATGGAACAATTAGACATCAACCAGCATAACGACGACACAATATGCGCCGTGTCGACACCGGCGGGAGTGGGAGGTATAGCAGTGGTGCGCGTCAGCGGACGCGACGCCGTGAAATGCGTGATGAAATCATGGCGCGGAGCCGACCTTAATGCCGTGCAGACCCACACGCTGCACCTCGGACGCATCGTCGACACCGACGGCGAGACGCTCGATGAGGTTGTGGCAGCCGTATTCCGCGGACCACGGTCGTTTACTGGCGAGGATGTCATCGAGCTGTCGTGCCACGGCTCGCTATGGGTGCAGCAGCAACTTGTAGCACTGCTCATCGGCAACGGATGCCGCGCCGCCGAGGGAGGCGAATTCACGCGTCGCGCATTTATGAACGGGCGTCTCGACCTGTCGCAGGCAGAGGCCGTAGCCGACGTGATAGCAAGTGGATCGAAAGCGGCACACCGCATCGCTGTGAGCCAGATGCGCGGCGGTTTCAGCCGTATGCTCTCCTCCCTTCGCGAACGTCTGCTTGAATTTGTGTCGCTTATGGAGCTTGAGCTCGATTTCAGCGAAGAGGATGTGGAGTTTGCCGACCGCACACGTCTGATCGGCATAGCAGAGGAGATTGACACAGCCGTGACACGCCTTGCCGACTCTTTTGCCGTCGGCAACGCCATCAAAAACGGATTTCCCGTGGCGATAGTGGGAGAGCCCAACGCAGGAAAATCAACACTCCTGAACCGGTTGCTGCACGACGACAAGGCGCTCGTGAGCGACATCCGCGGCACAACGCGCGACGTGATAGAGGACACCATAACGCTCGGCGGACTGACATTCCGGTTTATCGACACAGCAGGCATACGCCAGACCACCGACACTATAGAGACAATGGGTATTGAACGGACGTTCAAGAAACTCGATGAGGCAGCGATAATCCTCTGGATGATCGACGGCACACAGCCTGTTGCCAACATCGCCACCGTTGCCGCCGACATCCTGCCACACGCCGAAGGAAAGCATCTTGTTGCCGTAATCAACAAAATCGACTGTCTTTCGGATGCCGACATCAGCGCGCTGCGCTCAGCCGTAGCCACTGCCGCTCCATCGGCTGCGATAGCCACAATCTCGGCAAAAGCCGACATCGCCGTCGACTCGCTTGAGCAAAGCCTGATTGAAGCAGCCGCCGTTGCCGACACCGACCCCAACGCTGTCATCGTGACCAACGCACGCCACTACGACGCCCTTCTGCATGCCGGCGAAGCCATCAGACGCGCTCTCGACGGGTTGCGCAGCGGCATCTCGGGCGACTTCGTGTCGCAGGACATCCGTGAATGCATGCACTATCTCGGAGAAATAACCGGCGAAATCACAACCCACGAAATCCTCGGCTCCATCTTCTCCCGCTTCTGCATCGGAAAATAAGTAATTGATTGTCAAAATAGTTATATTAATCATAAATGATTAATATAGCACTCTTTACGGGTGATGTTTTTGTTTGTGCAAGCATCGTTGTTAATCGTTGCTAAGCCTTTTTACGCCTGTTTTTGTACCTCCTGTGTACCTCGCCGCTTGAAATGCGATTTTTCGTTGGCGAGGTGATGGAAAACTTTTACGCCATTTTACGGGAATTTACGGAGTTATACAAAAATATTGGTGAAATTAAGAGAAAAGAAATGAGTAGCAACATTGACATTAAGCGAATTTGTGCGTGGTGTAAGCAAGAATTCATCGCACACAAGACAACAACCTGCTGTTCGCATCGCTGTGCTAACCTGCTTTACAAACAAAGAAAGCGTGAAGCAGCTGTAAAAGCCAATAATCAGGTTGTCAAGAAAATTATCACAGAAAAGCCTATCGAGAAGATTAAGGAAAAAACATTCCTTACTATTACGGAGACTGCGGTCTATCTTGGGGTAACTCGCCCTACACTCTATGGCTATCTAAGATGAGGAGAACTTAAAGCATCTCGTCTTGGGTATAAGTTCCTATTGCGAAAAGAGGATATTGATACGCTCTTTAATAATCCAGGAGAATTCAGAGTGCCAACAAGGGACAAAACTGCCATCACCGACTTCTACACCACAGCCGAGATTAAAGAGAAATTTGGTGTTAAGGAGTCGTGGATTTATGAGATTGCGAAGGAGCATAATATCCCTCACACTTTCAATCGTGGCAGAACCTATTGGAGTAAGAAGCATATCGACTCCTACTTTGCCAAGAAAGCTCCTGATGCGAGCATTACCGAATGGTACAGCGTGGCAGAGTCGCAAGAGAAGTTCGGTATGACGCTATCGGCAATCTACACCTTCGTATATAAGAATGTAATACCCAAACGCAAGGAGGGCAAGATGGTCTATTACTCGAAAAAGCATTTCGATATAGCCGAAGGTATCTCCACACCCGAAGAGCCGCAATACTACACCATACCCGAAGCGATGGAGAAATACAACCTCACTCGCGACCAGCTATACCACTATGTGAAGTATCACAACATCACTCGCATTAAAGTTGGCAAGTACACCAAGATTATACGCTCGGAACTCGATAAATTCTTTGAGCCACCGAAGATTGAGTAAAGTTACTTGATGGTGATTGATACCACCATCAGAATACCGATTTAATTTGCAACAAAAAGTATAAACAATTAAAACATAACAGCTATGACACTAACTTGCACAAATGTAACCCTGCGCCAAAAGGCATTACGCAACGACCGTATCTCACTCTATTTGGATTACTACCTTGCAATCCGCAACCCCTACACGATGAAGATGAGTCGCCGAGAGTTCCTCGGCATCTATCTCTATGCCAAGCACGCAACGAGCAGCAACGAATGTTCAACCAAGAGATGCTCAACAAGGCGGAAGCAATACGTTGCATCAGAGTACAGTCATTGATCAATGAGGAATTCGGCTTCCTCGACAAGAATAAACAGAAGGTCGATTTCCTTGCCTACTTCCGGACAAAGGCACGAGAAAAGTATGAGAAATGGGATTGCGTTTACAACCACTTCGAGAAATTTGTCGGTGGCAAATGCACTTTTGGTGATGTCACCGTGGAACTGTGCGAGAAGTTTAGGGATTACCTGCTCAAATGTAAACAGATCAATCATCCCAATGCTTATATCTCACGCAATTCGGCAGCCGGTTATTATTCGACGTTCCGTGCCTTATTGAAAATAGCCTATAAAGAAAAGATGTTGCGCGAGAACTTGAACGACTTTCTGGAAAAAATCGAATGGAAAGAAGTCAAGAAAGAGTATCTGACACTTGATGAAGTCAAGAAACTGGCAGCTACACCCTGCAAGATTCCTGTCTTAAAACAGGCCTCCCTGTTTGCCTGCATGACCGGTCTTCGTATCAGTGATATTCTGAAGCTGGACTGGCGTGACTTTGAAGTCGGGCCGGATCAGGGCTACTATATCCGTATCTGCACCTAAAAGACAGAAACCGAAGCCTCCCTTCCCATCAGTCAGGAAGCACTAGAGTTGTGTGGCGAATGGGGCACCGGAAAAGTCTTCAAAGGCTTAACCCGCTCCATGACCCATCATCCCTTGAAACAGTGGATTGCCGAAGCCGGAATCAGAAAACACATAACCTTCCACACAAGTCGTCATTCATACGCCGTCATCCAAATCTCTTTAGGTACAGACATTTACACAGTATCGAAGATGCTAACGCATAAGAATGTCACCACCACTCAAATCTATGCTGATTTGGTTAACTCCAAGAAGCGAGAGACGGCTAATAAGATTTCGTTGAAGTAATTCTATATTATCAATGGGGAATTCTGATTTCTCAGAGTTCCCTATTCATTTATTATTTCTCATCTTCCACAGTAATTTTAGGTAAACCAAGTCTTATTCGAACAATATTTAAAGCTAAAATATCTATAAGCTGAAAATATAATTCAGCCTCTTGATTTGTTAATGCAGGATGAGATGATTGAGGTGACGCATTATAATGCCTTGTTTCTTTTCTTGAATTAGCAATTCCCATTAAATCTTTTATTGTTGTATCTCCAAAGAAAGGAATTAGCTCAGGAAAAGTTTCTTTAATTCGTCTATCAAGTCTATGCTTTAATGGATATAACCAATTAATCATGTCAATTAGTTTCCCCATAATTAGATAACACGCTCTTTCGTCGGATTCAACAGCACTATTATGCACTGCTATTAAATCTTTAATTTCTTCATCTAAAGAATCATAATTATTAAGAGCAATATGTAATTCATCCAAAATAGAGGTTTTCATATTTCCATTAGTAGGAATAGGAACAGCCCGTGCAAATGAAGGAAGCGTTTCCATTAAATATGTATCAATTTCATCAATATTAGCATCCCAACCTTTAGGTATCTCTCTAAAGTCTACAGCTCTAATCCTTTTGTGAAATATCTGATTATGAGGGGAATTTAAAGATATTCCTAAGACATATTTAAGCAACATCGTTAGCTTTTCCACAAAACCTGATGTCAAAATTGAATCATATGTTAAGTCATTATAATCTTTTATAGTTTCTTTTGTAGAAACTATAATACGATATTCATAACCAAATTTTAATTCCCTGTAATCATCTGATATGATCCATTTATCATATTCAAAAGAATTATGCTCATATTCATCAATATGAATCGGCATAGGTTTACTTTTATAGACTATATGCATATTACAAAATTGATTTACAAGCAAATATACACATTTAATATTGATAGCTACTACAATCTTATTATTTTCTAAAAGATTAAATTCAAAATAATAGATTACATAATAAAGCCGAATTTAATTCATAGTTATTAAACTCTTAACTAGGAAAAAAGCTACATATCGAGGACAAATGCTGCCACTTTCTTGGATTTATAACATGGTATCTATTAAATGACATATATTTGCGCACAAACAATTAGCAAATATCACTATGAATCAGAAAAGTATAGAACATATAGCACTATATTCCCTTGTATTGGTAGGTACTCTTGTCGTTGGCGTTTTAGCTCGGCAGTTTGTTTTATCCAAAGGTATTGACGATTTCAGTAGTAGTGTTGCATTTTTTGCAACAGTAATTGTCTTGATGGCGATCTATGCCAGTTTACAGACAACTTTCAATCAGTTTCTGCTGTCGCGCATAGAAGCTTCTCTATTGCGTTTCTCTGCTTTTCAAAAGATGAAAGATAACAATGATACCGTTTCTGTTCCGGAAGCCCTTACAGTCAAAGATTCAAATCAAACTACGCTTGATGTCATTGAGTCTGCTCCTACCGCTGAAGAAACAATCTCTGAACCTTCAGAATATGAAGTTATGCGAACCAAATCTATCGCAAAAAAGAATCGTGCTATTCAAACCAAATTGGAAAAGGTCATTAGATATACGAAGCAAACAATGGTTGCCTATATGAGTGAAGAAGATCTCAACCGCCTATGCGCATACATCGTAGAATATAGTTCAGGCGATACCTTGCAAAAGATATCGCCCGTAAAGGTTGACTCACAACTTAAAAGCATTGACATTATGCACTTTGGTTGGAATATTGGCAAGGCTTTTGGTAGAAAGCGTATTCATACTGCTACCTTCATTAAGAATGTCTTTGCACATACCCTTCGCGACTTGGAAATCTCAACCATAGAGCGTAAAATGTCTAACACAGAAACAAAGTGCATAGTTGAGTTAACAAGCCCCCAATATTAATATTTTAACCTCAGAGTCAAATTAATCGAATGATTAATATTTCCTCCATTTGTCAATAATGCAATTGAAAATATTTTTGTAAATCTAAATATAACTTTTCAAGTTCTTCTTTACTAAGTAACTCTTTAATAGAAATATCCTTATCAACATTATGTGCCAGGAAATTTCGTTGCGCTCTTGCTCTATTCAATCTTATCCTTAAATCAGAATTTGTAATCTTTTTAATCAATCCTGCAGAGGTTAAATGTTTATAATTACTATTCTTACCTAAATATTCAAATAACAATTTTTCAATCGCAATCCACTTGCTCATAAAAGATAAGTAATAATCACCAGATATTTCCGTACTTCTTTTGTTAGCAAGAACATCAAATAATTCAATAGAGACCTCTTTACATAACGCTTCTATTTCATCATTTTGGGGATATAAATCATCTTTTGTCAAAGCTCTCTCTGATTCACCCCAAAATGCACTATTATTTTTAAACTTAAATTTTGCAACTAATCGATTATTGAGATCTAACTCATCTTTATTTGTATACGTTTCACTAAACTCATCTTCCCCAATCAAAAATCCTTCTTGATAATATGGTCTGAGAGCTTGAGGTGGTGCTACACTTAAAAGTCTAACATTTGTCAAATAATGTTCAGAATTTACAGAAATACGATTGGTAAAATATGGGAGAGCAAAAGCATATATATAAGCATACTCATTATCGTTATCTAGTACCGCAAACGAACAAGCTACTTTTAATGATTGGGTAACATCTATCAATGGAGTTTCCGTTACTTCATAATGCTGTAGGATGCTCCACTGCACGATTCTTTTTCTTTTCACGATATAGGTTTTGCTTGGATATTTAGATTTTAACTTCTTAATAAATATTTCACTAGCTATATTTAATTTTTCCCATCTATATTTTAACTCATGTTTATCTAATCTCTCTCCTCTATACAAAGACGGATAGAATGTAGATTTGCCTGATTTCGTATTTTTGTAGTCTTCTTTTTGGCCACGATAGAATAATATACAATCTTTGTTTGCGTAAGATAATTGCGCAATGTGTTTTCGAAGTTCTCTATAGTTAGAAACTTCTATCGCCTCATCTTTAGCAACAGTTTCAGGTGAAGTAAATTTAGATATTTCTTCTGTTAACTCGGGAGTAATTTTTCTCATACTGTCATTTATGCCTCAAACATAAACAAAAGTAGTAAAAAAACTAATCAGGTTTCATCTATTATTGCGTATATTTTATCGTAGTACGCTTTATTTTTACAAAAAACAGTTTCCCTTATCAATTAATTCCAAATAATCGCCATTATAGACATTGTATTAAGTATACAGTTGCTTAATTATCAAGACTATAATAGAATAAATAGTTATCTCACAGTTATATTCCGGTGATGTTTTCCACCATCAAAACACCAATTTCCTTTGCCTGCGAACAATTAAAAACGAGTACGTATGGCAAACGAACAAATCACTTTTGATAAGCTGCCGCAGGCGGTAGGTTATCTCACAGAACATATGGAACAAATCCGGCAAATGGTGGCAGCATTGCAACCGCAGGCTTCTTCCGACAAGCATCGTCTTGTTGAAATTGACGAAGCCTGTAAAATCACACGAAAAGCAAAACCTACCATTTACACGCTTGCGCGTAAAGGACTGATTCCAGCTTATAAAAAAGGTAAGAAACTCTACTTCTATGAAGATGAGTTGCTGCAATGGATTGAGTCCGGGCGCAAGCAGATGCAGGCAATGTCGCTCCAGGAACAGGCAGCAGAGATAGTACATGGAGCGAAGCGCAAACCAAAGGGAGGCTATAACTTTTGATCTGTGCCGCTATGGAAACCTCCAAATTAACAGCAGAAGGTATTATCGGCGAGGCTGTGCGCATTGGAGCCAAAATGTCCGGTGGTGAGTTCCCGATAGAAATCTTTCCTATCAGGATTCTGCGCATCATCAGCAGTTTGCACTATTGTCAGGGCTATCCCGTGGATTATGTCGCCGCAGCTATCCTTGCGGCCATTGCCGTGGGGATTGGAAATTCCCATCTGGTGCAGGTGAAGCGCAACTGGCTGGAAAGTCCCATCCTGTACATGGCACTGATTGGACGCCCCGGAGCGAATAAGAGTCATCCGCTGAGTTTCGCTTTCCAGCCGTTTATTGAACACGACTATT
>ENA-ORTF01000114-ORTF01000114.1-human-gut-metagenome-genome-assembly--contig:-NODE-114-length-103406-cov-10.524581_pt1 | contig 103406 bp, 104 predicted proteins | sample MGYA00241908_ERZ509180 | MGnify/ENA primary metagenome ERZ509180 (study PRJEB26280, sample SAMEA2338814) | human gut metagenome | biome: human gut; feature: human-associated habitat; material... | reverse complement strand
TCCGACCAGTGCGCCGTTCACATAGAACTTAAACGCCTGTCCGTCATAGGTTATAACCAAACCATATGGCGTATTCTGACTGAATGTTGTGGCGATATTCAGGTAATTGCCCGATGATTCAGAGCGTATAGACGCAATCATCTGACCATTTTCGGTATAAATGCCAAAACCAGCTTTATCGAAACAGCTGATAATATCGTTTTCGCCAGTAGTTCCGTCTGTTATTTCAACGAACAGTTCTACAGTAAAATGGTCATAATCAATCATGTCGGGTATCTTCATTGCCGTTGCGATACCAGCCTGTTTGATATAGTGGTTAGATGCTATCAGTCCGGAACCGCTGCCGTCTGTATATCGACCCATAGTCTGACTGTTCACCATATCGACCCATGTGTTACCGTTCGTGGCGTGTTTAGGCGGGAAGTTATAGATGCCATCATAAAGCATCTTTGCTCCCGGGGTATATCCCAGCGATGTGGGGGTTATATCAACAGTTTCACCACCCCCTTTCTGAACCGCCTTAAAATTTGCCGCTGCCTCGTTTTTAGCCGCCACAGCCACAGCGCCGGAACCTGTGATATATACAGTGTCCAGCCCCATCATGTGCATATAGTTGAACGTCTCGCCGTCCCCAATGGTGATAACGCCATCATCGCCCTTGGCAGCACCTGATTTCAGGGATACTGTGATATCCTTGCCCGACTTGTTGCGGATATCAAATCCGTTGTATTTGGCATCAAATTTCACAGCACATTCAGTGCCGTCAAGGGTGATCTCGATGACCCTGTTGCAGCCTTTTACTTCTTTTATCATAAATAAAATATCCTCCTCTACTACGCATAAACCGCCTGAAAATATACGGGCGATACAAATCCGTTTGGTATGCCAACAGTAGCCGAATTAAAGAACTCGAAAAAGGAGTTCCACCAACTCTCAGCACCGCCCCACAATTCGCCATTACGCCAAACTCTTCCAGGATAAAATTGAAAATACTGACCATTAGCTTTAATCTGATAATTCTCAACAGTAAACCAGACGGATAGTTTTTCCGTCACCTTTATTTGATATCCGCCTCGCAAAATATTATCATATGTTACAGTCTGTCCTGTCGTTAAATTTGTCATTGTTGCGCCAAGATACTTTGAGACATAGGTATTACCGTCGGTCAAAACCTGGGGGTCACTGTAATGCACAAATAGTTTTAACTGCAATCCTGTACTGGGACACGTAATAGCCGCCGAACCCTCATTCAGTGTGATACATTTTACGATGTCCCAATCCGTTTCAATCGCATTATCCAGTACAACATCATTTCCATCGGAATCAGTAATGCCTGTGTCAATGCTATCGCCAATACCCAGCGCCTGCTCGTATAGCTTTTTATATTTGTCGCTTACGTTTACCGGGTCAAACCCGTCACAGCCATAGTCGGACGCATTATATACACCCGGTTCTGATACGGACAGCGGTTGTATCACAGCCGTTGTTTTAACATCAACCGTCACAGGCGCAAATCCCACATACCCCTCAGCCTTTTCAGCGTCTGAGACATTGTATGTGCCGTTTTCTGTGACGCTCAGCGACTTGACCTTGCCGCCTCCATTCATCAGCCCCAGCAGGAACCACATCATATCATCCATCGCCGCTCACCTCGCTTGTCGTGGGAATAATGTTGCCGTCATCGTCCTCAGTAATGGCATACTCAAATATCTTGCCGTTGTAATTCGCCCGGAGACTTTTGCCGTCCTCAGCGATTTTCACCGCAGTTGGAAGCATACCGTTAAGAAGCGCCCCCGCAAATCTGGCAACACCCTCGCCTGCCATCTCAAAGCCGTATTCGGTTTTAGAACTTTCATCGGAATTTTCGGAATTTTCAATAGCGCTTACAAATTTCAGCCCCTGGTCAGTGATCTCCGTGCAGCCATAAATGCGGTTAGCTGCTATCCGCTGATTTATGGCACGAGTCAGCAGGTCATTATAAACGGACGAGCTTTCAGGCATCTGTGGAGTTGACAGCGACGCAACCGCACCGTCAGCGCAAAGGGTGATAGATATGTTTGTGACCGTGTAGGATTTATCACCGACTATAGCCGTGCCGTATGGGTCAATATTGCCCTCTAAAACAGCGTTGAAACTCAGCGGCTTGTATGTGTATGCACCGCCTTCAAACAGCCTTGTAGCCAATGACTGGGCTATTCCTTGCGTTATAAGCGTATTTGACAGCTCGATGATGCTTGCAGGGGCGCCGCTGCCGTTATCATAAACGTTTGAGCTGTCACCCGTTACGATAAGTCTTGTGTAGCTGTTTGTGGGATATTCGATGATAGCACTGTGGTTAGAGCAGCTTGCAGCAGAAGTTTCCACGCCTATTCTGTGATAGCAAAGACTGTTATCACTTCCGCTTTGCACAAAACAGCCGGATGCTCCTGCAAGTGCTTCCATTATGGCGTTGCAGCTTGCCCCCTTGTATGTGCTGGCAGTGACATTGCCCACAAGCAGCTCGGTCGTTCCCGATGCGCCTAAAAATCCGCATTGTGCAGCAATTTTATTGGAAATTTCAGTGGCGGATATGTCCTTATAAACGGGGTCGCCCTTGGAATCCGTCTTGTCGCCGTCCTTTAGCGTCGAATAGTCAAACGGCTGAGACAGCTTGCGTGAGCGGTCATATGCCGTAATGCTTACGGTGTACTCGGTGCGGTTCTCGCTGTCGATAAAAAATGTCGGCAGTCCGTCAAATCCCACAACCGTAACGCTTTCGCCCTCGTTAAACAGAAAATCCGCATAAACAGTGGCAGAGAGCTGCTGGGTCACTATGCTGCCTATGCCAAGTCCCGAAAGGCTTTTATTTATGCTGATATTGCTTATCTTTTCGGGGCCGAATGTCCGCCCGCCTATTATCAGTCCGTAAGGTATGCTAAAGACTGCTCGGGGCGAGATCGCACACCGAGCTGATGTTTACAGTCCACATACACACGCCTGATGATGTCTCATAATCAAGCTTTGCCGTAAAATCAGGCGCATTGAAGTCCGCTGATGTGTCGCCGAATGTTATGTTTACGGAAGCGGACTTGCAGGCATTTTCGATAGTCTTTTTGACATCATCGGGAACAGTAAATGCCGCCGATATCTGATATTTGTATCCCAGCAGCGCCTTTGATTTCTGTCCGTTCAGCCCCTCAATTCCGCTGGAATATACCGCTGTACGGTTTATGCTTAGGTCGCCTTTTTCGCAGTATTCCGATAGGTCAAGGGTGCCAATTTTGAGCAGTGCCAAAAAAATCGCTCCTCTCCGTTTTATTTAATCATAACATAAAACAGGGAGGAGCATTTCGCAGTTAATCTCTTCTTGACGCAATAAACGCCGAAAGCGTGTCATCGCTCTTTATGCACGCCGATGATGGCGGCAGCATATTGTTGAGCTGGGATATGCTTTTGGTATATTTCTCAAAAAGCTTCATCATCACATCAACCACAGGACGGGTGCGCTCATACGGCTCTAACTTTTCGCTCTGAGTAAACATTTCCACCCAGCCGTTTTCGATGATGTCGTCCATCAGTTCAAGCGCCTGCACGTACTCAAATGCAGCTACCTTGCAGAGACCCTTTGCGATCTCCTTGCGCTTGGCGTCCATGTCTGCGCACTGACGTTTCAGCTTGTTTTCATAGGCCTTGATTTTTGCAATCTTCTCTTCCTTATCCATATTCTCATTCCCTTCTGTTAAGTTGATGTTCTGACCTTTTGCTCGTACTGCTTTTGACTTATGCCCTTTGCCACTGTTTCTCCGTCCATGGTTACGGACGTTTCAATCGTGGGATTAAAGGATACGGAAATGCCATTGCCGAGTGAGCTGTTAAGCAGTATCGCAATAGATTCAAGCAGGGCGTTGGTCTTTGACGTATCGGTCACGGTGCTGTCAGTGCTGCCGTTATTGCTTGCTGATTTATCATTCAGTGTCTGCGCAGTGTTCTGTGTCTTGCCGAGCGCAGACGCTATTCCTGTCAGGTTCGGCAATGCGTTCCCGATGATGTTATCAACAGCGCTGAGCAGATTGTTGGCAAAATTTGTGCCTGCGGTTTTTCCAGCCTCTGAAAAATTCTCGGAAGAGCCGAGAGAAGCCGCTGCCAGCTTTTTTGATGCCGCCTTATCCCGTTCCGCAAGGTCTTTCACGCTGTCAAACTTAGTGGGAGATCTCAGCAATATTCGGGCATATTCCACAGCCTCGATAGGGTCCATGGTCAGCAGCTCGTCGATAACGCTCTGCGGCATACCCTTTGCGGCAAGCTGTGTCAGATATCCTGGCAGCTTTTCTTTTGCCGCAACGATCTTTTCCATTTTGCTCGTGTCAATGCGCTCTGAGCCCTTGCTTCCGTATCTGCTGTTTGATGTGTTCTTTGTAAAAACAGATCCGAAATCAGCCTGATACTTTGCCTGCAGCTTTTCAATTTCCTCGGTTTTCTTTTTTGCACTTTTGGCTTCCTTGTCGTTGGCTTTTTTATCGGCATCGGCGACCTTGTTTCTACCCTCAACAAGCTTCAAATAAAAGTTATCATACAGCTCACTGCCCTGACCGAGTGCATCGACTATCTTTTCCAGCTGGTCATAATACCAGTTGTCATCGTCTTTGTGGTTAAGGGCTTTTTCTATGTCTGCCTTTTTGACAAATCCATCAACAGCAGTCTTGAGCTTGCTGTCATCAAGGCCTTTTTCCACTCCGTATGCAATAGCCTCGGAAGCGGCCTCGCCTATATCCTTGCCTTCCGAGACCGCCTGGGCATACATACTGTCCATGGTGTCAAGGATCGCCTGAGCTTCCTTTTTGGCTTCCGTCTTTTCGTTGCTTTTGGAATTTTTGGCGGCAGAATCGGCAATTTTCTTTCTGCCGTTGAGGATCGTTGTCATGTATTCCTTATACAGCTCGGAACCTTCTCCGAGAACAGAGATCATCTTCTCTTCCTCGTCATAAAGCCAGCTGTCATCAGCACCAAGCTTAGCCTGTTCGTATTTCAGATCAGATACATATTGCTTGACAAGCTTTTTCAGGTCGGAATCCTTCATGCCGCTTTCCATGGCAGCGGTTAACGCATCGGCAGCGATCTCTCCGACAGACTTGCCCTCGGATTCAGCTTTTTCCTTTGCGGCGGATATTGCGTCTCCCACAACATCGGAAGCGGCATTTTCTGCCTCTCCCGTACCACCTTCGGCTCCTTCAGCAAAACCCTCGCCAAATGCGCCGCCAGCTTCCTTGCCGCCGTTGTTCGTTGCTTCGGCCTCTTCCGTCAAAATGGTGTTGTAGGTGTCAATAATGCCCTGATATCCTGTCATAGATTCGTACAGGGCGTTTACCTGTACTGTTGCCTTGGTAAATTCCTCGTTAGCATTATCCATTGCCGCACGCAGGTCATCTGCCGAGCCTGCCCAGCTGTCGGGTACAATGCCTGTGCGGTCCATTTCTGCTATCATTCCGCTGAGAGAATTTATCTGCTCATACCACTTGTTCTTCTCAGCCAGAGCCTGCTCATACTTGCTCGTGACTTCATCAATGTTCACCAGGGCTTCACCGTAATCGTCCTGCAGGAATGACAGCTTTGCCTGTCTCTGCTGCGATGCAATGACATCATCAATGGACGTTTTTAGTCCCTGATATCCCTGTATCTGACCACCGATAAGCTGTATATTTGTCCCGGCCAGAGTATTCAGCTCGTTGATAGCATCTCCGAGCCTGCCGCTCTGGTCTATCTGATTGCCCTCTTCATCAACAAGGGTCTGTATTTCTTTCCAAAGGGCACGTTCCTTTTCAGCCTTGCTGTCTATCTCGCTGCTCTCTTCACGGAATGCGCCTATCCTGTTTTCTATAGCGTCCTGCTGTTCCAGCATAGCCTGGGTCACTTCGTCAAGTGCATCTCTTTCCCTCAGGGTCTCTGCCATTGAATCAAGCTGAGAAGCGCCAAGCTTGCCCAGAGCCGTTGCAAGCCCTATAGCAGCCGCAGCAACAGCAACATATATGTTTGCCTTTGCCGCATCATTAGCAGCTATCTGCGCCGCTGTAGCCGCTTCCTGAGCTGTCTTATAGTCCTTTATGGCTTTTACAAGACTGTTTACATGGGCGACCATTGTGCCTATCTTCCATGCTCCCCATGCGGCTCCCATTCCCTCAACGGTTGCAATGATATTATCGCCGTTTCGGGATATCCAGTCAAGAGCGTTTATCAGCGCAGGAATACCCTCATCAGTCGCAAACGCCGCAGCTTTTTCTATCAGCTTTCCGAATTTATCTGCCAGTCGTTCAATTACTTCCGAAAGCTGTCCCTCTGTAACGGAGCGGCTCAGATCAGATATCTCCTTTGTTGCCGACTGCACAGCACTTTTCAAAGGCTCTTCCAGATAATCATACACTTTTATGCCGAGACCTTCAAGCGCTGACTGCATCGCCGTTACGTTGCCTGTAAGGTTGTCCTGCATGGTTTTGGCGGTTTTGAGCAATGCACCGTCGCAGTCGTAAAGCGTTTCCGAAAGGTCGTCATACTCGCCGTTAAGACCGTTTACCATAGCCTGTAAAGCGGTTATCTGAGTTTTACCGCCGAGCATAGCTTCAAGGTTGTTGCGCTGCTCATCGGTAGCAATTGCCAGAGCGTTGCCCATCTCCTTCAGGACTTCGGTGACATCCTTCATATTGCCTTCGTTGTCATACAGTGACAGCCCCAGCGTGTCCATAGCCTCGGCGGTCTTTTTGGTGCTGCCAAGCATATTTACAAATATTGAGTTGAGCGCCGTTCCCGCTTCGGTGCCCTTGATACCTCTGTTTGCCATAACACCCAGAACAGTGGAGAGGTCTTCCACGTTCAGGCCGAAATTATGCGCTGAACCGCCGCATTCGATAAACGCTTCCAGCAGCTGCTGCATATTTGTGTTGGAGTTGCTCTGAGCTGCCGCTACAACGTCAAGATAATGTGACAGGTCGTTTACTGATACACCCATAGCCGACATGGAATCTGTGACCAGGTCGGAGCAGGTAGCAAGATCCATTTCGCCTGCCTCCGAGGCACGCAGTATAGGCTCAAGGCCTGTCAGCATTTCCTCGGTTTTCCAGCCTGCAAGCGCCATGTAGGAGAGCGCATCGGCTGATTCCGACGCAGTTTTCGAGGTGTTGGCACCCATAGTCTCTGCGGCTGCTCTGAGCCTTTCGAGGTCATTTCCTGTCGCTCCTGAGATAGCCTCAACACGTGACATGGATTTTTCAAATCCCGAACCTACCTCCGCAGCAGCCCCGACAGCTCCAACAGCAGCAGTGCCTACAGCAGCAACAGCTCCGCCCGCAACGGCTGCAACGCTCTTGATGTCGCCCGCAACGTCGTCCATGGCAGATTTCAGGTCCTTTACAGCATCCTCATAGCTTTTTATGTTTTTCTTTGCACCCTTGAAATTATCGCCGCTTTTTTCAGCGGATTTTCCGAGGTTTTCGGTGCTTTTCTTGGTACCGTTCTGCTCTGACTGTAAATTCTGCAGTTCACGCTTGGTGTTCTCCACCTCACGCTGATACGCACGGTATTCATCGGCAGTGATATGGCCGTCCTTAAAGCTGGCTTCCAGCTCCTTTGCCTGGTTTTGCAGCTCCTTCATTTTCGCCTTGGTGGCTTCAAGCTCATTCTGATATGATTGGTACTGCTCCGAATTTATTTTGCCGCTCTCAAAGTCAGATCTCATCGTCTCATTTTGCTTCTGGAGCTCTTTCAGCTTTTCCTTGGTGGCATCAATAGCTTCTTTCAGAGGAGCATACTGCTCTTCCCATTTGCTCTGATTTTTAAACGCATTATCTGTCTTTTTCTGAACGCTTTCCAGCTCGGTGAGCTTCTTCTGTGTATTGGATATGGCTTCCGACAGCAGCTCCTGCTTCTGGGCAGCCAGGACAACAGACTGCGGGTCAAGCTTCAGCGAGTTATCGACTTCTTTCATTTCGGAAGCAAGATTTTTGGATTTCTTTTCAATTTCATTCAGCGCACTGGTCACGCCCGAAACGTCAAGCCCCAGCTTTGCGGTAATACCTGCAATTTTCTTCTTTGCCATTACATCATCCCCCAAGGAATTTTACAAACGAAGCCACATCGTCAGCAGTCGCTTCACGGACTTCATTCTCTGCCTTATGCTTCTTTCCGCCGCCTGTATTTTCTATGCAGCGCAGCAAAAATCCAACCGATATATCGTTCAGGTCGGCAACTGAGAAGCCGCAGCGGAGAGCTGATATTGTCAGCCTTTCCGACAGCTCATCGCTCTCTGTATCCTCTGTGTCAGCATCATTGCAGCCGTCATCCGTGCCGTATATGCCAAGACTTTTTTGCATCAGGTCGGCAGCAGCTTCCACAGCAGAAAGCAAATCAAAATCATCTCCGAGATCTTTCCGAAAGATATCAGGGTCGGCAATGTTCCTGTCCGCACATTTCGCCATAGCCCATATAAGGCGGTATCCTACCTTTATGGCTGTAAGCGGGGATTTGCCTGCTGCCGTAAAATCTTCCGTGTATTCGGTGCCGAACTGTTCTTTGTATGCTATCAGCACGGCAGCGCTTGCCCTCATATTAAACTGTCCGCTGCTATAGCGTATAGTCTTTTCAACAGCCATATTAAACCCCCTTGAAGCCAAAAAACGTCTTGTACGCCGTACTGTCCGCATTCTGGTTTATGCTGCGTATTTTCCGCTGACTGTTGCGTCGGGCGTAAATAGGGATAGATATGGTCTGCACCTCTATTCCCTTGCTGTTTGTTTTACGCTTTATTTCCGGCTGTCCTGCCTCACATGACCACAATATCTCTCTCTGACCGTTTGCGGTATATATCAGCGAGAAATCATTCATGCTGTTTGCGGAAATATAGATCTCGTTAAATGTGCCGTCATCGTCGCTTTCCCAGTCGAATATATCCTTATAAAAATCGAGGGGCATAACGCCCAGCTCAATACTGCCGTCATACCCCTCTTTGATATATTTGACACCTTTTCCGCTGCCTCTGATACGCTTATCAAATTCAACGGTAACTTTCGGGGAAAGCGACAGGCTGACAGCCGCTTTGAGCGGCTTTAATTCTCCGCCGAACACATAATAGCATTCAGATAATCCGTGAATTATCATATCCTGTCTCACCTTCCGAAATTATTCGCCGCTATCATCTACATTAGGCTCGTGCATATCTGTGTACCATGCCGCATATGCTGCCTTTGCGGTCGCATCGGTAACATCGCCCGAAATATGTCCGACGGTGAAATGATCGTTTTCACGGGGCATTGCGGTGATAGTCATGGCATCAGTGCTGGGAGTGATGGAGCTTTCCACCGTCTGGCCCTTGATAGAGGGACGGGAAATCGTATTTCTGTATGTGATGAATCTGGTCTTTGTCACATCGCCATTGACCTCAAACATCATTACAAATTCCTTTGTTACAGCATCTGCACTTTCAAGCTGTACACCGTTTTTATCAACGACCTCACCGAGAGCCTTCTGGCGGAACCAGTCGGGTATCGTTGCGATCTCAAGGTCGCCCGAATAACCTGTGTTTGCGTTCTTAACGAAATACGCAATGTCATCTGCGTAAAATTCTGACTTGTCGCCCTGAGGATCCAGACTGATATTTACCGCACCGGGAATAGGCATTATGTTCACCTTGTTGGTTTCACCTGCCTTCTTCTCGAATGTGTATGTTTTTGATTCGGGGTCGTACTTGTCAATAAACAGTACGTGTACATTGGAAAGGCCAAACTTTACCTTATTCATTATCCGTTACCTCCTCCGGAATTTCAAACGTATAGGTTTTTACAACAATATTTTCGTCCCTGTTGTATCCCATGATGTATGTATAGGGAATATTGTTGTCATCAAAAATTTTATCAACAGCATATTCAATATCCTCCTGCCGCTCGTCGTCGTACATAGCCAGATACATCTGACATGTAGCTACAGGAAAATAAACGCCGTTGTCTGCATATAAATTGTTTCCGCTGCCTATTTTGGCAACGCAGGCGTGCGGAAAGGGCACATCTTCCGGGTCAGGCACGACCCATTTATAGCATGGGATACCCGCCTCGGAAACTAATTTTTTAACATCTGATAATCTCATAGCTATCCCTCAAAGGCATCCGCAATGCGGTCAATGTAAATGTCGTTGAATTCACGCACGACCTTTTCAATGTGCGGCTTGCCGGGCACCCAGTGCTGGTCTTTGCCTGCATTGTGACCGTCTTCCAGCAGATGTGTCAGCATATATCTGCTTTTGTTATATACCGTGAAATCGGTGTATGTGGTTTTCAGCGTGTCAAGACCTTTCACATATTCAATGTGCTGTTCACCGTAAATCGTCCAGCCTTTTGCATATGTTCCCGTTTTCTTGGGCGCAGCCTCTTCAATGGCTTTTGCCATCTCTTTTGCTGTCTTTCTGGTGATCTTGTCCAGCGCCTTTATCTGGTCAGCATAGTGCAGCCCGAACCTTGCAGCAACCGCCTTTGAAAAATCAGCCATGCTCTCATATTTGTAGTTGAATGGATCACGTTTTGACATTCTGCTCACCAGCCTTTGGGGTCAGATACAGTTCTGTGATACCGTCTTTGTCATATGTCCTGTAAACAGAATATACAACGCCGCTGTATTCACACAGCTTTTCACCCCTGTACTCAAACGACCGCAGCCGCATACACAGCTTGGGCTTTATGCCAATGGCTCTGTCAGCGTCAGCGTGGAAAAATTCCTGCTGCGTAATGCTTGCCTTGTCCGCAAGCACCTTTCGTGCCGGGGCCTCTCTTCCCGCACGGAGCAGCATCGGAGTAATGAAATTATACCTTGTCACTATCATCACCCCTCAGCTGCAGCTGACTGGCCATAGCCTTAAAGCCCTCGGAAAATTCAGTGCCGTTCTGGTTCAGAAGGTCATTAACGCCCAGCGCTATGCACTGTATTTCGTATTCCGAAGCATTATCCAGCGTAACAGCTCCGCCGCCGTTGTTTATGTAACGCATAACGGCGAGAGCCTTTATCCGCAGCTGATTGTTAGTATCAGCGTCATCGGTAAGTATCCCCAATGCGGCTTTTACCTTTTCGGTCAGTTCCTCTGCCGTCATACATTACACCCCATTTCTCAGGCAGTATAGCTAAGGCTGATAAGCGCAAACGCCTTTTCGGCAAGAGGAGCGCCGTCAACTATCGCATATGCCGCATAGTCAGTGTTTCTCTGCTTCACGTGGTCCTCAGTGTTTAAGGTAACGTCCTTGTTGATGTTGACAGCATAGCCGTTCTTTGCGTTGCCCACGAGTATCTTGTCGTCAGGTACGGCAGAATCAAGCTTTACAGCCTTGCCGAGAATGTGGCCGACTACACTGTTGGCTACATCGGAGGACACTGTGAAAATAGGTCTGCCTACAGTATCGCAAAGAGATGCAATTCTGCCCCAGAGGGTCTTGGAATTGATGTAATATGCCGCACCTGCCTCGTACTTTGCGTCGATGGCAGCGTTGGCAGCGGCAAAAGCAGCAATCATCTGCTGGGCAGTGGGATTTGCAACAGCGATGTTCTGCGCCGAATATGTACTCTTGGCAAGCTGTGTGAGAATGCCGAGAGGCTCAGGCTTCCAGGGAGAGCTTTCTGTGGAGGCGGCAACGCCTCTGCCTCTCAGTACGCCGTATCCGAGAGCCGCTCCCATCTTTTCGGAAAGTTTTGCTCTGATGTAGGGCAGGAATTCCGAGATGCTCATTTCCTTGAGCTTCCAGGAAACTGTGATAGAACGGGCAAGCTCACAGCCGTTCAGGGTGATAGTTGCAAAGGTCTCCGAACCATCAGCGGTGGAAGTGCTTTCGTCGTACCATGCTGCATCGGAAGATGCGGTATCCTTGGCAAATGTAACAGTGCCCTTGACATAGGTCTTGAAAACGTCCGCATAGAAGGGATATGCCTCCGATACATCATCAAGAATGCCCTTCATAAGCGTGCTGGGGATAACTGCGCTTGTGGTAGTGGTGGTAAATGCTTCGTTATACGCCTTCATAACAGCCACGTCCTCGACGGACATAGTTTCGGGCTTGACAGCCCATTTTGCCCAGGCATTTTCATACTTTCTTTCGGCTGCGTCGTTCTCCGTGCCGTTGTCAGTGCCCATAAGACCCAGGTCAATACTGCCCTCGGCTGATGTTCCCACAGGAACGGTGCTCTCGCCGCAGATATCAACAGCAGGCGCAGCATTGGAAAGGGCATCAGCATTTTTCTTGGCAACGAGCAGAGCATTGATCTTATCGTCGAGCGCCTTGATCTCGTCCATTTTGGCGTTTGCGCCATCAATGTCACCGTCCTCGATCATCTGATTGGCAGCAGCCATCAGTTCAGCTCTCTGTGCCTTAAGCTTTTCAAACATTTTGCATTTCTCCTCTCATCATTAAAAATCTTGCTTTGGCTTTTGCCGCCGCAGCTTTATCATTCTTCAGCTTATTGTCGGTCGGTGTCCCTTCCGGCTTATTCCCCGAAGTATTGATTTTTGCAATGTAGCCGTCACACAGTCCCAGCTCAACAGCTTTTTCAGCCGTCAGCCATGTGGTATCGTTCATCAGCTCGACAGCCTTTCCCTTGCTCATGCCTGTTTTAGTGACATATGCACTTGCAATGGATTCGTCGATGTTTTTGAGCATGTCGGCCATCTTTTCCAGATATTTGTGGTCCCCTGCGCCTGCAAAGCAGCTGGAGCAGTGTACCATGACCATTCCTACGGGAGATATACGGCAGTCAGCCGCACACATGATAACACTTGCCGCACTTGCCGCAAGCCCCGTAACGTTTATGCGGACATTGCCCTTGTAGCCGAGAATGGCAGTGTATATCTCAAACCCTGCGAATACATCACCGCCGCCCGAATTGATGTTTATTTCAACATCGTCACCGTCAGCCTCAGCCTCGGCAAGCTGTGACTTCACCTTCTTGGGATATGTCGCCGCAATGCCGTATCTGTCGTACATAGAGCCATAATCATCATCAACGATACTGCCGTTTATCTCAATCGTTCTCATCACTCTCACCGCCTTCCGTTATAACGCCTGTATCCTTACGCAGCAGCAGTTTGTTTCCTCCCGGTACAGCTGCCATGCCGAAAGCAGCACGCCATTCATTCGTGGTCATAGCTCCACGGTCAACCATTTCACGCAGATTCAGCTTTGTTTCAATGCTTGCCGCCGCCAGATTATAGCTTTCAAACACGATCTCATTGCCGCAGCCACGTTCTCGACGTGAAAATATCCTGTTGGTGTATGCCGCCGCAAATTTCAGCAGCACAGGCTCAATGTTGGATTCATAATATGCGTTCCACTGGTCTTCTGTCCAGTCTGATTTGACTATAGCAGAATTTGTGTTGAAAATGCTGTAAATTCTGTCCGTGATCAATTTTACCGAGGAAGAGGGCGGAACATATTCCTTCTGCGATATCTGCTCAGCTTTTGCCTTGCTGTCCACAGCCGCAACGCCCATAGTCTCCGAGCTTTCGAGGAACTGTGCCGCAAAATTTCTCGCCTGGCGTTTAAGGTCCTCGTCTCTCAGCGCTGCATTGTAGGTCAGCAGCCAGCGAATGATGCCCGAATTTTTGATGGCGGTAATTATGCCTCTGTCAATAGCCGAAACGCATTCCATCAATGGAAGCAGGGCCTCATATTTTGGCGTGCCGAAAATATCATCGGTGTAGAAATCGTCCCGCAGATGAATGATGTCACTGTACGGGAATACAACATTTTTGCCGTTATTGAGCATAAATTCCAGATACAGGTTCCGCTCCCTGTCATATCTTTTTACGACGCTGTATGCCGTAATGGGATATATCTGTTCAGGGTATCCGAGGCTGTCACGGATTATCAGAGCAAATGCGTTTGAGTTTAGTGCAAGCTGCGATGCAAGGCGTTCCTGCAGCTCCTGACCTGTCATATACGGATTGGGTTCCAACAGCAGAAATCGGATATACGCCTCAGGATTGACCTTGATATCTTCATCGCCGTCATCGTTTATGCAGTGGCGTATATGCTTGCCTACTGCCTTGCCGACAGCAGATGCCAGCGGACGTACAGCCGACCGCACAACATCGGAATGATACAGCTTTCCGTCAAACGCAAAATATCCCGTGTCCCCCTCGTCGGTCATAAGCTTCATCACAGTTGCCGATGAACCGCTTCTGCCGAAAAATCGGGCAATTCTGTCCCTTACAGTAGCAAAAAAGCTCATTACTGCTTCACCGCCTTTTTACGCTGCTTGTCGGGAGTGACAGTGCTTTTGCCTGCACATTTTCCCTCAGTATCACGTTCGGCACATTCATGCTTTCTGCGCACATCACAGGCGGCAGAGTTGAAGTCACACCACCATGCGTTATGGTGGCAGCATTTTTCAGCGTATTTGCAAGCCGTGATGTTCACCTCATTTCTCAAATTACTTTGCTTCAATTATAATTTTACAATAAAAATGCCCCTCAGATTTTGCAGTTACAAAAGCGCACCCTGCCTCACAGAAAGACAAGGTGCGCTTAAAAGCTGTATTCTTAACCCCTCAATTTCGACCTCTTTACCTGTTTTTAAATTACACTCAGATAATCGTTAAGGTTATCCTGCAAAACGGTGTATGCGTCCAGCAGTGCCGCAAGGCCGTCTATACGCTGGGTCGGCTTTCGACTCTTTATGGGCTGGATATTGCCGTTCCTGTCCTCATCAACGCAGGTGTTTGCCATGCACCATTTCAGCACGCCGTTGTTGTTGTATATTATCTTGTGTGCCTGCAGGTCCTTTGCGAGCATCTTCATAGGATTGGAAAGCGTTTTCTTGCCCTGTATCACGGGGCGCATGGTGCTGTCGCCAAAGCTTCTTTTCATTTCATTCACCCACAGCTCGGCACTCCACGAATCATATCCCACAAGGTTCAGATAAATGTCATATTCGCTCTGGACTTCGAGAAACCATTCCCTGACGGCATCGGGATTTATTCTGTTGCCGGGGCAGGTCCTGACCCAGCCTTTATCTATCCAGATGTCATATCTTACCTTGTCCTCGTTTATATGCCTCTCGACCAGATCGGCAGGTATCCAGAACATCGGTATAACGTAAATGTCCGAACATTCAGGCAGCATGAATATCACACATGCCGCCGTCAGGTCATCGGTGCTTGAAAGGTCTGCGCCGCCAACTCCGTAGCGTGGTCTGAGCTCTGTCACGTCAAAAGTTGTCTCGTTATTGATATCGTCAAAGGACAGCCACGAGCCGCCCGACGTCTCCCTGATATTAAATTCCTTGCACAAAAGATTGCGCTGTAAATCGGGCGATTGCTGTGCCTTTCTGACCTTATCCCTGAGCTGCCTGATATTTTTTATCGTTCCCAGTCCCGGATTGGCTTTTGGCCAGCAGCGTTCATCTTCCCACTCCTCTCGGGCGTCAAGTTCGTAAATAAACGGAAGAAAATGGTCATCAACAATGCCTGCATCGGGATCATCGTATCCGATTATCACCTTTGCGGCATATTCATACTTGTTGTCGTAGATATCTTCACGGACAACGCCCGCCGTCGTGGTTATCAGTGTCATAGGCTGTTCTCGTGCCGTTGTGCCGTCTGCAATTATGTTATACAGCGCCATGCCGTCACGCCACTGGTGTACCTCGTCCATCAATGCCCCATGAACATTCAGACCGTCGAGGGTGTCGGTGTCAGATGCCAGCGGTTTAAACACGCTTTCATTGACAGCGCAGTCCATTTCCCCTACAAGGGGCTTTATCAGTTTGCGAAGCTCCGGCGACTTATTTACCATTCGCTTAGCCTCTCCCCAGATTATCTTAGCCTGGTCCTTTTTGGTAGCCACAGCATAGACCTCTGCGCCCGGCTCGCCGTCCCCGACCTGCAAGTAAAGACCCACTATCGAGCTTATCAGCGACTTGCCGTTTTTCTTAGCCACTATCAGGACAACCTCTCGATATCGCCGCCGCCCCTCATCATCAATAAATCCGAACATAGCTGCAAGCATAGCCTTTTCCCACAGCTCAAGTACAACCAGCTGTCCACCGAGCTTGCCCTTTGAGTGCCTGCAATAGTTTTCCGCAAACTCAAGTATATGATTAGCCCGTGAAGGGGAATAGTGATACATGGTACCGTCAGCACCTGTGCTCCCCGAGAGGTCTTCGGCTAACTTTTGGTAGATCCGCTGTACCTTCCTGGACACAGTAACTTTACCGTCCTTTATCTGGCTATAGTACTCCATAATGGGGCTGTAATCTTTAGGATACCTGACCAATCTGATAGCTCCTCTCTGTAGATTTTAGGTAGGGGGGTCTCAAAACTTCCCTGTGTGTTCTTTCCATCTCTGCAATCGGTCCCGAGGGAGCTTGCCCGTTTCTGTGGCAAGGGGGGGCATGGGCTGCCCGTCCTCGCCGATCATGTACCTCAGCCCCGCATCACCGAAGTGCTCTTTGTTGTGGCACTCCTGGCAAAGGTATTCCAGATTTGTGTGTGATAACGTGACCATCGGGTCTGTAATGTTTTCAGGTGTTATATGCTGCCTGTGATGTACTATGTAGCCATATCTTTTTCGGCAGCGCTGACATAATCCGCCGTCAATAGCACGCCTCTCCGCAATAAATGACTTCTTGCATTGCAGCCATTTGTCGGACTTATAAAATAACTTTGCATATTCCTTAGCCATTGCCTTTTCTTTCCTTCCTGTCCTTCCTGTAAATTGGCGGTTGAAATCCATAATGCTGATATGACCGATACAGTGTTGATACATCGACGTTAAATGACATAGCTACAGATACGATTGACTTGCCGCTCTTCTGTGCGTGCCACGCCTGTTCTGTCTGCTCACGGCTCAAACAGCCTTTGTACTCTGCCATCGGATCACTCCTTTTATTGTTTGTGTCTCCTTCTTTTGCATCCCTCAATAATAGCTTCCCAGCAATTCGGGATTATCGTAAATGTTGCCGATGACTTCTGCTGCAAATTCGTCTGTCTTACCCAGTGAAACACATCTCAAAATAGATGAATTTTCCCAATCCCAAGCGGTAGGATTTGGGGCGTTGACATAGCGCACACCAAAGCTTGAAATTTCATCAATCCAAACAATCACACCAATTCTTGTAGCAGAATATGCAGTGCCCTTAACGATATCCCCCTCGAAGATTTTCACGCCGTTCTTGTCGGTAAGACCTGTGTACTGTCCGACGATTTCGGGGATAACAGCGAAAATACAGCTTTCGGATAAATCGTGAATATTTCCCCCAAGATTTACATATGAAACAATAGCACAAATGCCCGATTCAACATCTTGCAACAAATCACCGCATATCCATTCGCCGTTATCCTTTCGCTTGCCCCTGAACAAAATTTCACGTTCCATTGTTTTCACCTCCGTCCATCTTTGCCCCACAGTTCGGGCAGTATTTAGAGCCAGCATACACATATGGGCTGAACCGCTTGTCGATCGGCAGATTGTTATTAACACTATGGCACAAGCTACATTCCCATGCACCTAAACCCCAGTCATGCCCGTTTTGATTATATACCCAATGCCCATGCTTCACTGGTGCAACATCAACATTTGTGACTTCAAAACAAGTTTTAAGCCACTCTTTTACATTAGCTAAACAGTATGATCCATATCCAATATGCCATTCGTTGTCCGATAGATCGTAATACTCAATTAAATAATATGGTTTATCAACGTTGCCTCTAACGATTATGTTAGGATTTACTGCTTTAATTTTATCCATTGTTATTTTCCTCACTTCCTTTATCCATTTTAGCCCCGCAGTTGGGGCAATATCGGTAAGACTGCCTAAATGCGTCAAACAACATTTTATTGCTTTCACCCTCAAAAGTGACCTCAAAGCATTCTCCGCATACATCGCATTCGGCTGTAGTGTAATTTCCGTAAAAATTCAACCATTTGCCATGCTTCACGGGTGTATCTCCCGCAGCCATCACACACGCAATAACCGCAATTACCGTTATACCGATGATAAAACCTATCAGAAATCCGCCGAGAAACATCATTCTTCACCGCCTTTTATCGTTCTGAGCAGCTCCATAAGCATTGTCCTTCGGTCACCGTAATTCATTCTGCGTTCCTCAGCCTTCGCCTTTTCGATATCCGCCTTGCGGATTTCACGATTGCAGTTTGCAATCTCACTGTTTATAGCATCAGCAATGATTTTATTCTGCTTGACTGCCTCAGCCGCAGCCTGCAGCGCTTCTGCGTCCTGGTGGAATATTTCATCATCGCCGTCATCGGTGTAATGACCCTCAGCTTTTTTTTTCAGGTCTTCAAGGTGACGTATGATTTGATTTGCATTCATTTTTGCATATCCTCCTAATTTCAATTTAAATGCCGTTTTTAGGCACTTTGTGTTTTGACGTGGATTTACCCTACCCACATCCGTAAAGCCTCATACAGCTCATTTCTGTGGGCTTGTCGTTGATTTTGTTGCACTCATGGCATTCAGTTTCTGCAAAACAGTCTTTTCGGTGACGGTTTCACATCTTGCCGCAGATATCACAGCAAGCGCAGTCCTCAGAGCCTCGGTAACATCTTCGGGAAGTTTCAGCGGAGCCTTGCAGAGAGCTGCGCAAAGGCTCTCAGTCGCCTTGATAGCCTCCTGATGCTTTCGGCACGCATCGACATAAAGAAATCGCTGCTTGATATCCTCGTTGTACTGAGACAGGAGGCGCTGCTTTTCGGCAGCAGCCTGCTCCAGACTTATGGCTTTGCTTTTGAACATCGCATATACGCCGCAAAGTCGTGCAAAATATCTGTACTCAGCCGCAGGAAACTCAGAGCAATCAATTACCTGACCCTTGCAGCCTGCATTATAGCAGTCGGTCTCCAGCTGCTTGAAAACAGCCGGATCAGAAAAGCATTTCTTCAATTTACACCTCCGGTTTATTGTTTTTTGCATGCTCCATTATCCGCTCAATGTCGAAGGACGGCTGCCGTTTAGGTTGGATATTGTCTGATGTGAGCCACTTGACAATGGTTTCATAATGATTTGGGAATGGCTTCTTGCCGTTTGAATCGAGATACTGCCCGATCTTGGCAATGTAACGGTCTATTATTTCCTTTCCGTATTTTCCGCAAAGATCATTATATTGCTTTTCGGTCAGGTGTACGTTGGTGGTGGTTGTGCCCGTTCCGGGCACGGTATTATTATGTAATACACTACCACTATCACTATCATTTACAATATCAATGTCATTTTCAATATCAATATCACTACCAATATCACTATCACTATGCAAATTGATGCAAGTCATTGCATTTGTATGCTTTTGTATGCTTTTGCACTCTTTTTCGACGTCATTGTTAATAGCCTCGGCATCGTCATTTTTCTGCCATCGCCTTTTTGCGCTTTCGGCTCTTTTTTGGCATACTGTCTCATACTTCTGCAAGTCGCTGTCAAGCTGATTTGAAATGAAAGAAAAAGCCATTGCCGCCATTCCGTCAAGGTCGGGCAGCCTGCCTTCGTTCACATATTCAAAAATCGCCTTGAACAGCTTCCCTGCTTCATCGTCTGATAATCGTTCTATATGCTTTATATAATCCGCATAAAGGATAAAGCTCTTCTTTTTCGGCATTCATACCACCTCAGACTCAGAACGGAAGATCGCTGTCGCTGACTACTTCCTCAAAGTCCGAAAGGTCGGCAGGAACGGGAGCAGGTGCAGCCGCTGCCGTATTGTTTCGCTGAGGAGGGGAAGAGCTTTTGTTTCCGCCGCTGTCACCGCCGAAATATGCGTGCTCCGCAAGCACCTCAGTGACATAATGCTTTACATCGGGGTAACGCTTGTCATCATAATTTCTCGTTCTGATAACGCCCTCAATGCCTATCATCTTGCCCTTGGAGAAGTATCGGCAGATAAATTCAGCCGTCTGTCTCCACGCCGTGCAGCTGATAAAATCGACCTGCCGCCCGCCGTTCTGATCCTTATACCCCCTATCAACAGCCACGCTGAAGCTACAGGACGATATGCCGTTTACGCTCTGCCGCAGTTCAGGATCTGATGTAAGACGTCCCATTAAACACACTCTGTTCATATTGCACCTCCTAAAATTTTGGCTATCGTATAGCCTGTCATACGCTTGTCGCAGAATACGAAATCAACATCATACCGCTGACCAATGGTAAAGAGTATCTTGAAAAGCTGTTTTCCGCTGACAGCTTTGGGAGACGTTCTGAGGCGGGGATTTACCCACCCCTGAACATCTGCAAGTGTCTTGATATTGCTTCCGTGTTCGCAAAGAATAATGATCTTTATCCCATTTTCCCGCGCACGTTTAAGCTCATTGATGAACCTTTCGTGCTGCTGGCAGACATTACCGCATATTTCCTGTAAATTCTGCTTGCGGTCAATTACGACCCTCGGATTGTCAAGGCTCATATAATCACCTACATAAAGCTTTGACGTATAATGCTGAATGCCTGTTTCATCAAAATAGCTCACTATCTGTTTAATGGCTCTGGATTTTTCTCTGGTATCAATCTGTATAGTCACTTTTAAACTCCTCCGAGGTCAGGACCTTGTCAAGCTGTTTAGTGAATTTACAGTAATCACAGTGTCCGCATCTGGTCGGTTCTTCCTTTCCAGACTTTATTGCCGCATATCTTCCGATATTTGCCTTGACAATCTCCATAGCCGCATCAAGCTCAGCCTGATCCAGACTTATGACCTGTAAGTCGGTCTCCTTTTCCTTTGTGGCTGCAGCAAGGACAAAGGGGAGAGTTTCCCCTGTGTTCTGCCTTACTATCTCCTGATATACAGCGCCCTGAATGTCATAGCCCCATGCTTCATAAAAGCTGAGCCTGCCTCTGCCGTTTACATATATGGGAGAAAAGTCCTTTATGACCTTGAGGTCAACTATGGTCTTGTGCTCCCGATAGCTGTCAATTTTTATCTTGACAGGCACGCCTTCGATCTCGCCCACCATAATTTTCTGCTTTTCTCCGTCCATAGCCTTCATGAAAAAGCTGTCTCGTTCGATTCGGTTGATTATGTAATCCGCCTGATTATATTCAGCTTTCAACGCACCGTCACGCTTGAATATTTCGGGGTTCTTTGCCTTGAAAATATCAAGCGTGCCCTCGAAATGTGCATCGACATACGAGCCTACAAGAAGTGCGGTAGTCTTTTCGGGAGCATATTCACCGTGCAGCTCCGCAAGGGCTGCCGCCTCACATTTTTCAAAGCTTTTGAACTGAGACACGCCCATATATTTCAGATTGTTCTCCGGTGAAAAATAGTCGGTCTGAGTTATGCTGTGAGGTATCATAAATATGTTACCTCCATTTCCGCACTGTCAGTTGTCCTTGTGGCGATGAACTGCACACCCTTTTCCCTGCACTTGTTGTACAGCTTTTCACGGTTTTCCGCACTGAGCTTTTCAGCGCCGTCGATGAGGATTATCTGTAAATTGTTGGGCTTGCTCAGAGCAACGTCAACGCAAAGCTCAAGCTGTTCACCCTCTGAGAGGTTGGAAACGGGGAGACCGTGTATAAGGGGAATGCCGTTCTCCACCGTGAAGCCCTCAATGGGGATAGAAGCGGTTTCGAGTATCTTTCCGGGAAGACTGCGGGCAAGCTCTATCTTTGCTGTAAGCTTGTCCGAAGCGGCGGTAAGCTCCTTGACCTCTTCCTGCATATTCCTCATACGGTTGTACTCGTTGATATATTTTTTCATCTGCTCGGCGTGCGCCGCCTGCTCTTCCAGAGGAGCCGTTTCAACGGGAATTTTGTCCGCATATTCGTCAGCAACCTTGATATCGGAATCCAGCCTTGCCACATTTTCGTTATAACGGCTTTCCGCAAGTGCTATCTTATCCGCAAGTATCCCGTCAAGGGAAGCAAGCTTGTTCTCATTGGCTGCGATCTCCGCTTTCATGCGTTCGATAGATTTCAAAATAGCTTCACGCTGGTTGGATATCGCCATCTTTTCAGCAGCCACAGCGGATTCCTTTTCGCCCTGAAGGCCCCTTATCTTGTTGGCATAACTGTCCTTGAACGCCTTTGCACGCTGAATACGGCTGTTGTGTTCCCTGGCGCTGTTTATCTTCTTATACGCTTCCGCAAGGTCGAAATTCTCCCATTCCTCCGCATTGAAATGCTCGGGTATATCTTTGGCGATATCCTCGATGAACGCCTTCTGATTGCGGATATCACGGTTGATGTCCTGCCTGCGCTTAAAGTAGTCCCCATTTTCGGACTGGATATCCGAAAGTACCTGCAGTATGTTCTGGCTGTAATCAATGCCCTGCGGTATCTCACCGAACTGCTGATTTATCCAGTTAAGGTCCCAGGGAAATTCGATGAGGTCAAGAATGGCCCTGTTCTGCTCCTTTTTGGTCATCTGGGTAAAAGCTACAGGGTCAAGCTGCAAGGGCGTAAAGAGCTGCTTAAGAAAGTTTTCGGGAGAAGATACTTCCTTGCCGCAGTCCTTTACGGATTTATAATCAGCCTGCTCGGTGCGCTTCTTACGATTGATGTAAATACCTGTGTCAGTCTCAACAATGATCTCGCCCTCTTTTTCGCCCTTGTGGATAACATAATCACGGGAGCTTCCATTGGTAAGAGCATATCTGATAGAATCTATTACCGATGTCTTGCCTGTACCGTTTGTACCTGTGATCTCGACAGATCTGCCGTCAAGCTCGGTCTCGGTGATGCCGAAAAGGTTCTTTATTTTTATCTTGGTAGCCTTCATTTTTCATATCCTCCGTTACAGTTCAATTCTTTCAACGGGCTGAATGTCCTCAGCCTCGCCCTCAACGTGTACGCCCATAAGGACTTCGGGGCAATAGACCCTCGCAAAGAATGACGATGCCCTGTATGCAAGCATAAGCTCGGGCATATTCGTCCATTTTGGATTTTTACCGAGCCACCCCTCAGCCCTCGCCATTTTCAGTGTGACCTCGGGGCCTTCCACCCTGTCACCCGTGTCAGCCCATACAGCCGACAGATAACAGCCTCGGTCATCGGTGCCCTTTGTGCCGATATATACAGGTCGGACGCTGCCCGGCTTGAATTTGCCGCAGCCTTCAATGAGAGCCTTGCAAGCCTGCCCGCTCCATGAGGGCTTTCCTTTGACCACATAAAGGTTTTGCATGACCATCATTGGAGATACACCCATTCTGTCAGCCATATCTACAGCGATGGCGCAGTCGGCAGGCTTGTTTTTGTAGTTATCGGGTATTATATCCGCTGTAGAGATTACCTTTGCGAGCTTATATGCTCTTGAAAAATCAGCAACTATATTTGTGGAAGGCTGCTGCACAATTTCCGATATTGCGGCGCTGCTCTGAGCAGGAGCCTGTATTATGTCGTTTGCTTCCATTTTTATTCCTCCTCAAAAAGTGACATTTGTTCGTTGGTTTGGGGGATATCCTGCCATTTAACACCTATGTAGTCAAGGACACGCCCCCAGCCGTATTCTGTGCCGTCCTCGTCTTTGCAAACATGGTACATCCAATATTCCCAAGCTTTGGGATTGGCTTCCCTCAGACGGTCAAATCTATGCGGACGGGCTTCCATATGTATTCCGAAACCGCATATATCACAGCCTGTCCTTTGTGCCTTGGTCGTGTACAGGGTGCCGTTTCCTTTGCGCTCAATGGTGCCGTATATCTCGGGAACGGGGACGTGCAAATCTAACGCCAGCTGCAAAATATCCTGCCTGTTGAATATGGCAAACGGAGCGGAACGGACCGTATCTTTGCCATAATAATTACAGCCGTGCATTTTTAGTGATTTTTCACGCCTGCCGCCCTCCGAAGCCATAAGCCCCAGATAAGGGAAGCTGTTATGCTCTTTCGCCCAATCGTCGCATGGCTTTTCTTTCAGCCAATAGCAGCACTGCGAACTGACTTTGAACGGCGGCGTTTTGTAATTAACGCCCTCGTTTTCGTTTTCATATCCGCCGAAAAGATACAGCCATTTTAACGGCAGCTTCATTCGGCTGTTCTTCTGCCACCCGCCGTATTCTCCCGTTTCGCCCGTAATGATAGCGTGTCGGATAGTAGCATTATTTTCGGTCGGGTTCTGCAGATGCTCGATTTTCGCCGCTTTTTCCTTACTGATAACGGGAAATCCGTATTCCTGCAAAATCCTGTGTTTGGAGTATGGCTTTCCGTCCTTGTCTCGGGACGTTTTCAACTGTATAACACCGAGCTGTTTATGTATGCGCTGAATGCTCCTGTCCTCAATGCTTGAAACTGATATTGCAGGAACGTCAATGCCTATACTGCGAAGAAAAAGCAGCAGGGTAATGCTGTCAAGTCCGCCCACAGACACATGACAGTTTGCGTAATATTCTCCCACGGGAGAAGTGATGGTATTATAAAAATCCTTTGCCATTTTTGCGGCGTGAGACAATTTCGATTCATACGGCAACTGCTGTAACTGCAGGAAACGCTGAATATTTTCGTCAATGTGCTCCCGTTCCTTGCGTACAAGGACGTTTTCCTTGTACTTCTTTGCGCCGCTCCTCGGGGTGATCTGCTCGTCCTCGATCAGGGTGAGTTGTTCCATCAGTCCCTTGCCTCCCCGTAAATCCTGCGGTAACATGAAACGCAGTAGCACAGCCCGAGAGACTTGTAAAACGCCTTGCGCCTGCCGCATTTGCGGCATAGGCATATTTTGATTTTCATCTTGACATTCTCCTCATTATCTGCTATAATGCAGATGATAATATATCTGTTTATTATTTTTCCTCCGCCTGACCTCGGCTGCAACCGAATCAGGCGGATTTTTTATCCCTGCACAGGGCAAGCCACAAACTCTACCCTGTCCGGAATGCGTCCTGTAAGCGTCATTGCAATCGCATTGGCAGTAGGTTCAAGCCCCTCAGTGCTGTACGCCTGTGTGCGGAATTTGATGACCTTGTTGCCAAAAAAGCACTTGGCTATGTACATCTTCATTCGGCATCTGCCTCCTTCTGAATTTTTGTCCCCTGTTCCATCGCTCTGATGAGCCTTGCGATAGTGTCGGCAAGGGCATCAGCAGAAGGCTCCTGCTTGATGTTTACGGGTCTTGTGTTTGCTGTCTGCTTAGTCATATTATCACCTTATAGCCTTTCTTTGTCTTAGCGAAGATGTTGACCTGACATTCGCCGTCAGTATCTTCTGCACGTTCCTTTGCCGCAGCTCTGGCTTCGTCAAACGTATCATACGTTCCGATGATGTCTTCAAAGCCGTCAAAAGTGTCGATTACTTTGTACACAGGTTCTCCTCCTCTTCGATAATTTCCATATGGTCATAAGCAAATTTGATCATATCGTAAGTGGTCTGAGCCTTGGTGTGATTGGTGATGCTCATTACTTTACACCTGCCTTTTCCTTAGCCGCTTCAAGCAGCTTCTTGTCGATGATACGCTTGAGGCATTTTGCCATAATCTCAGGGCTTGGCTCGTTCACGAGTATGATCCTGCGTCCGCTTTCGGACATCATTTCTCTGGTGGGATAGTTCTTGTCCATGATTTTCTCCTTTCTGTCCTGATTTCGGGACAGATAATGTGCTATACTGAAAATAGACATCATCTCTCTATTCCCAGCACCTGGGCGATGCAGTTTGCCATGCGCTCACTTTCACGTGCGCCGCACATAAACGCCTCGATTGTTCCTACAGTGTAACCTGTGGCCTTTGAGAGGTCGGCATATTTCCACCCTCTGATGGAAAGCTGCTTTTTTACTTCTGCGATAAAAAGCTTGTAAATAATTATCACCTCGTTGCAAAAATGTAAATATTAAATTATTTTGTTTGGAAAGCTTGACAAAAGTCAGTAAAAGATGTACTATATAAGCATAAAGGACTTAATAGTATGTACTCTTGCTTATGAGAATTGCCGTTCTCATAGGTTCAGTTTCTTATTGACTATGTGTTGTGTTTTCCTTACAAAAAACATTATAGTACATAAATTACTTACTGTCAATAGAAAAGTACAAATATTTACCCTTTTCTCATTAAACAACAAAAAAGGAGTAAGAAAAATGTGTACTTTTGACAAAATATTAGAGGTTGCCAAGGCAAAGGGAATAACGCAGGTGCAACTTGCAAATCATCTTGGAGTCGGAAAGCAAGCCGTATCGGAGTGGAAAAAAGGTAGAAGTACCGCTTATATGAAGCGCATAGGGGAAATTGCAGAATTTCTTGGTGTATCTGTTGATTACCTTGTTGGTAATGAAGAACAGAACGACAACGAGAAGCTTTCTTTCGCTCTGTTTGGCACCGCCGACGTAGATGAAGAGGTGCTGAACGATGTCCGCAAATACGCCCAGATAGCCCGCAGAATGAGGGAAGAAGACAAGAAGAAAGAAGACTGATAAATGACAAGTTATGTTGAGCTCTGTGAGCTTGCAGAGGCTGATGATATTCTTATGATCGACGCTCCTCTTCAAAAATGCCCTTCGATGGCTATCAATGACTGCGGAGACTGCACAGTAATAATAGATCACGATCAGATTGCAGGCGTTACAGATCTTCTGACTGTTCTTGCTCATGAACTTGGTCACTGCGAGACCATGTCGTTTTATACCGAACACAGCCTTGAACTTCGGGAACGTATGGAATATCGAGCCAATAAATGGGCAATAAAAAAACTCGCCCCGAAGGACGAGATGATTACAGCAATGAAAGACGGGAATACAGAGATATGGCAGCTTGCCGAGTATTTCGGCATTACCGAGGATATGGTGAAATTTGCTATGTGGGTGTATTTTGATAAGCAGATTGATTAAAGGACGTGACATTATGTTCAAAAAATGCTACAGATGCGGTAAATATTTTTTGTTTTTTCAAATAAATGAATATGGCAGATGTAAGCAGTGTGAAGAAGCTGCACAAGATGAAAAATGGAGAAGTGAAATCAAAGAACAGAAAGCTCTGAAAAATAATCGTCCCGATGCAAATGCCGAGTTGAAGTGCTCCACACCTGTCACGGCTGCTCCTCAGGAAAAGAGAGGTCTTGTGCTGACATATGAGGATTTTGTTGAAGATGATGAAATCTCCAAAATAAAAGAAAGATTTATAGCATTTGATGTTGAGACTACAGGACTAAGCTCCGCCTTTGACAGAATTGTAGAAATAGGAGCGGTTGTTTTTGAAAACGGTGTCCCTGTTAAGTCATTCAGTACGCTTGTCAATCCTAATGTTTTGATACCGCAATCCGCAACGGCAATAAACCATATAACCAACGAAATGATAAGCACTGCTCCGCCTGAAAAGAGAGCTTTTTCGGATTTGATTAGTTTCTGGGGCGATGTTTTGGATACAAGAACCATTTTGTGTGCCCATAATGCAAGATTTGATATGGACTTTTTATCGGAAACTCTTATGCGGTTAGGCTATGACGGAAAAATAAAATATATAGACACTCTCAGACTATCTAAAAATTTGATTTATGGGGTAGAAAACCATAAGCAACAAACATTGGCAAATTATTTTGGGATAATAAATGACAAAGAACACCGAGCTGCCTCAGATGCAAAGGTTTGCGGTGAGATACTGCTGAAACTGATCGATATGAAAAATGAAGAGGCAGAACGCAAAGAGCGGGAAATCAACAACGTTAAAGAACGTATCAGGCTTCTGCAAAATGAGTATCAGAATATGCAAACTCAGCTGACCATAAATCCTATAAATTCAAGAGTTCCATTACAGGATATCAAAAACCTGAATAATCAGAGCAAAGGTTTCGATAAAGGCATTGCATATTGGGAGCAAGGGGAGAGCCTGCGAAAAGCCGAGAGCATAGAGGCAGCGATCAAGCTGTTTGATGAGGCAAGATATAACGGCTACTGTGCTCCTGCCCTTTACGAATCATATGCGATAGCGTACCACAAAATAAAAGACCTGGATAACGAGATTGATATACTGAACGAGGGTATAGAACGGCTTGATGATAGTATTTACGTCTGTGAAAAATTGATGATACGAAGGAATAAAGCCGTCCATATGCTTATAAAAAAGCTGGAGCAGCAGCGGGAACGTCAATTCAAAGAGATGAAAAGGCAGGAAAAGGAAGCCCAAAAAGAGCAGGCAGCCAACAAGCCTAAAAAGGTTCAGGGACGAGCTATTTTGAAGCTATCCGATGACATGGAACTGATAGAACGATATGAAACGGTTGCCTCTGCTGCACGGGAAAATGGAATAAGTCCTAAAAATATCAGAGATGCAGCCAACGGTGTTTACAAGCACGCTGGCGGATTTGTTTGGAGATATGCAGATGAAAGCAATTCAGAAAATCAAGGTAATGAATAATGAATGGTTATCTAACAGGAGGTATGTAAGATGTCAAATGATAATATAAAAAAAGCTTCATATAAAAACTGCTATGTGGCTGCGATTGATATTCTGGGTTTTTCTCAATATGTTCGAAATAATTCTTTTGATTATGTTAGAGATATTTTTTTAGATATACCCAGATTTACTAATCTCGTTTTAAATTATCCGAATAAAACTTTTACTAAAGAAATGCTTGATAGTGTAACCTTAAATATTATATCTGATACTATCGTGATAGCTGTTCCTGAGGAAACAAACAGATCACTTGAAATATTACTTCTTATTGTTGATACTGTCGTTTTTAACCTTTACAGGGAATATAGATTGCCTTGCCGTGGAGGTATTGCATATGGTGAATTTTATTCCGAAGGTAATATTGCTTTTGGAAAGGCTTTTGTAGATGCTCATGAATTAGAGTGTTTGCTGGCAGTAAATCCTCGTATCATTATTCCAAGAAGTGTATATGATGTATATGCTAAGTCCGGGCGAAATGAGCTTTCTGATTTGAATGACATTATGGTGCTTGAAATTGAGGATGAGCTATTTATTGCGGATTATTTCGGATTTGCTATGCGAAGATGTGCCTTTGATGTGTCAGCTAATCGAATAAGAAGAGAGTATGCAGAGGCACTTTTTGAAACTATATGCAGAGAAATAGAACATGAACTCTGTGTTCGTACTGATAAAAAGGTTCGTGATAAGTACATATATCTTAGAAATTATTATAATGAACAGCTTGATGTTTTTAGACATGAAACTTATAAAAGCAAAACACCTATTCCTTTTAGTATTAGAAAAGTATTTGGAAAAGAAAGGGCATAGGTTAAACGATATAAAGTTATTATTATATGGTTAATTCTTCGTAGTAAAAAAAAAACCCCACTCGATGCGCCAACACCGAACGGGGAGAGGGATATGTATAAAATACACACCACAGTAACTGTATTTTAACATATCCTTCCGCAAAAGTCAAGCCGCTCCATTGCAGTTTATGGGGACGGCTTTGCAGTCAACTGCATTTTTAAGGAGGATAAGGTTATGAAAAGAACATCATCAGCGTATTGGGAAGAAAAGCGGAACCGCTGGCGCATAGACGTGCAAAAGAACGGCATACGCAAGACCTTTTACAGCTCCGTCCCGGGCCGAAACGGCAAAAGAGAGTGCCACGAAAAAGCCGATGCCTGGCTTGACGATGGAATTATCGACAGCAGGAAAAAGGTCAAGGATATGGCAGAACTGTACATTGATAACCTGAAATGCACTACATCAAAGAGCCATTGGCGCCAGTACGACAGCCACATGAGAAATTACATAGTGCAGTATATAGGAAATGTCAGAATGGAAGATCTTAATGAGCAGCATTTACAGACGGTCTTAAATAAGGCATTTGCTCACGGGCTTTCCAAGAAGTCGTTGTGCAATATACGTGCCTGCGAACAAAATTTCATTAAATTCTGCCGAAAATCGAAATCCACAACGTTGATGTGTGAAGATCTGATTATTCCACGGAGAGCATCAGCCTCCCAAAAGTCTATTCTCCAGCCAGATGATATTCGCAAGCTGTTCAGCTGCAACACTACGTTATCATATAACAAGGAGGTAAATGAGCCATTTGTAAACGCATGGCGTTTCGAGGTCCTTACCGGGCTCAGACCCGGGGAAATTTTAGGATTACAGCAGTCCGATATATTTCGCAGCACGATCCACATACAGCGATCCGTAAACATATACGGAGAAATCACATCGGGAAAAAATGATAATGCACGCAGAAGCTTTGAATTATCTCCCATGGCGGTAAAGGTGTTACAACAGCAGTTGGATTATTTGAAATCGGAATTTATCAAAACGCCGTGGGTATTTTGCGGAGCTGACGGAAAGCCTCCCAGAGAAGAGTATTATGCAAGACGGCTCAAACGCTTTTGTGAGTATAATGGCATCACCCCAATATCTCCTTACGAGCTGAGGCATACCTTTGTTTCCATAGCTAAAGAGCTTAACCTCGGAACGCTGCAAACCATTGTCGGACATTCGGCAGATATGGATACTCTCGGAGTATATGGTCACACAGTCAATGGGGAACTTAAGCTTGCAGCACAAAACATTGAAAATCTCTTCAATGATATTATAGATAACGATGATAAAAAGACAGATGCAGTATAATCAAAGCCCGCAATTTTGCCCGCACTTTTTCCATTTAATTCTGAATTGCGTTTATTCTATGTAGAACATAAACAGCTGACAAATGGCTATAATTCGTCATTTGAAAAAATTCAAATAAAATGCCAAAGTGTTTGTGTGTGGGTTCAAGTCCCATCTCTCGCACCAAACACCGTTCAGATTCTGAGCGGTGTTTTTTTGTGCTTACAAGGCAAAAGCGGTTCGGATATCCGAGCCGCTTTTTCGTTTGTATGATGCCGTCAAGCGGCTTCAATGCGTCGTTTGGTGGAGATGTTTGGATTATGCCAGAGGGGCTTATGGTCAAAAGGAAATGAGATGCAGAGGACAGTGTCCCACCGATATTCGGGGCTGTCCGTTCCCGAATGCGGCTGTAAGAATGGGACTTTTTAGGTAAGTCAAAAAGAGGTTCGGAGATATACAAAAGAGGTTAGATGAAAGGTAAACGCCTGCATCTCATTACTAAAATTATATCACGGCGCTTATAGATTGTCAAGTGATTTTATAATTTGCAAACATCATTTCTAAAAAAAGTTCTCTGCATTTTGGTACAAAATCGGGCAAAAACACGCACTTTTTGAATACAGGTCTCATTTTGTCAATTAAATGTGTTAATGCGCAAAAGTGTAATAAGCATAGAGAAAGTTTTAATTTTTTTTGTAAAGTCTATTGCAATTTCGGCAAAATTATGTTATACTTCAAGTGTGTGATGTGTGTAATTTCAGAATATTTTATGGCATTTATTTTGAAAGGAGAAATATTTTTGAAAAAGCAGGATTTTAAAAGACAGCTTGCTGCGATAATGGCACTGGCTGTCACATTTTCATCTGTCCCCCCTGTATGGGCGGACGAGATCTCTTTCATTACAGATGATGACATAACCCTTAACTCTATAAGCACTATCGGCATGGAGACCAATGCTTACGATCTGCTCAGTGATCCTGTCAGCGACTGCCCCTTTATTATCACAGGCTCTGCTGATTCTGCTGTGCCTCTTGAGCATTACTATGCTCTGGGCAGTGAAGCAGTCGGCAGCCAGAAGCTGGTGTTCTATGTTAACTCCAACGGTGCTGAGGACTTTAAAATAACAAGCGTGACCTACAATGAAGCCGACGCCACCAGCAAGCTTTATGGCCTTATCAAGCTGGAAGAGGTAAACGGTGTGAGCAAGTACGCTTATGACGTTGACTGCTGGGGCACTGCTGTGATAACCGTAAATGCAACTGTAGGCGACGTTTCGTATTCACAGAGCTTTACTTTTACTTCCGCAGCAGCGTATCTGATACCCAAAATATATGCGTACAGCACTATATCTATACCTTTCGGCACTACAGCTGATAACATCGGCACTGTTATCGACGAAAACGAACTTGTACAGGTGAGCTTTTCCAACAAGTATCAGAGCGATATTACCGCCGGCTCTGAAATAGTACGGGGGCGTAAGTGACTTTCCTATTCCAATGCACGGCATGTACTATACCTTAGATGCCAAGATATCCGACACTGACCCTTATTCCGTTGATGTCAGTATAGTGCCTACAGAAGAAGGCGCTCTCTGCTACTGCTTTGATACCGAAAATACTTCTGCGACAATCCCATTTGACGTGGAATCCCCCATATTCAAGGACGCTCCCGAGGAGCTGGTAGTCCCCGTTTTCAAGAGGGACACCGAATCTCTTTACGAGAGAGCCAACGAAAGAGCAGGCAGCGCAGCCATACTCAGCAACAAATTCGGCATTTACAACGGTGACACCTACATAACAAGCAGCAGGGCACACACCCTGAACAGATACGACAAAACCTACAGTGAGATCCTTGCCACAAGGGATTATGTTCACGCATATGGCATCAAGGGGTATTATCCCGAAGCCGCAAACTGGATATTCCCCAAGGGCTACAACGACACTAACCAGACCGCCTTGACCTATGACCCCTCTGTTGAAAATTACGGCTTCATGATGAACCTGCCCATCAGGTATGATGTGAAGAAGATAATCCTGAAGCCACTGCTTGAGGGCAAATTCACTGCGGACAACCCCATTGACACATCTAACGGAGAAAGCCTGTCCGAGGCGATAAAGAGTGCTCTCACCTTTACCACCGAAAACATGGACTACAGCAATATGCCCACAGAGCTTCTTTACGGCAACACAAGCTACAACAAGACCAATGTTGAAGAGCCTGAGGGCGAGACAGTTTATGCTCCAGCAAGCGACGATTTCGACATCATTACAGGCGATATGACATACGATGAGAAGACAGGCTTACAAAAGGTAACCGTTACATTTGTTCTCACCGAAAAGGGCGAAGAGGCTTACGAGCTTTCCGCTTCCGACAATGCAGGCATTTCCGCAACTGTATATGTAAAGGCAGCTATGGAAAGCTACAGCTTCAGTAAGGAAAGCGTTTCCGTATCCGAAAATGCAAGCGAAAAGCTTGATCTGAGCCGGTATCTTGAAGTTTCTCCCACAGGCACTGACGCATCTTCCGTAAAGTATTACTCCGATAACCCCGAAATAGCAACTGTTGATGAAAGCACAGGCGCTGTTACTCCCGTGGCTCCCGGAAGCGCTAAGATATATGCCCAGGGAATTATCGGCGGCGAGCAGGGTCCCAAGGCTTACATAACTGTTAATGTTCTGGACGAGATAACTATTACTTTCCCCAATGCAGAAAAAATTGACAGTGCTTATTATCTTTATGTTACACAGTATGAAGGATCAGACAGTCAACAGAAATTTATTTACTATAGTGACATTGTCAAAAATAATGCAGCTGTAACGGGCAATGTAAAAGAATATGAAGTTACAGATGACAATCATGATGCAAGGGGATTCCGTTTAGGCGCACTTTTCTCCGGCAATAGTATGCTTTTCTCTTTTAGCCCGATAGAAAACTCGACCTGCCTCAGCAGTGATTCTGTAAAAAGGCTGAGAGTTTATGCCAAGCGTGATGCCCACCCCGTGCTTGACACTCTTACTGTCCCCAAGGATCCTGAGAAAGCAAATGAGTATATAAAGGACTATTTCGATAACCTTAGCTTTACTACCTACACAGGCGAAGCTATAGATGTTGATTACACCGTAAAATCCTTGAACTTAAACAATGACAGCACAGCTACAGCCGTTATCGAGGTGGCTGACAGCCAGAAGGACGAAATATGTATCGCAAGAACAGAGGACTACAACAAGCCTCTTTCCACCACTGAGATAACAGTTCCCGTTGAGTATGTTGAAAAGCAGACGATCTCCGCTCACTGGAACGGCGGCAAGCTCAAATTAAATTTAAACACCTTCAACCGTGACGGCATGATGGCAGCTGTAGAAAAGAAATTGGCTGATGGCGCAGTTTCCTTTACCGATGAAAGCGGCAAGGAAATAGCGATACCTTTCTGCGGCAAAAACGGCGACAGCGGATATTATATCGTCACAACGGGTGCGGGCGATTCTATACTGCTGACGCTTGGCTTCAAGGGAAAATATGCTGACTTCTATGACCTTGACGAGGGCGATGTTGCCGGCACGGTATATACAGGCAAAAACTTCAATGTGCTGGTAGATTTCAATGTTCATATCGTCCCTTCTTTCATGGATACTGACATCAAGGTAAAAATCAGCAAAACTTCAACAGATGCCGAAAAGATAGCGGCTGTTCAGGAAGCTATAAAGGCTATTGATATCCGTGACATATACACCGGTGAGATCATTGACAAATATACATATAAACTCAACTTCGGCGATAATGACATTGACATCTTTAACAGAACCGCAGATTCAACCTTTAATGTTACCGACAACAGATTTGTTATCGGCAACGGTGAAGCAAAGACATTACATCTGGGCAGACAGAATTTCACCTTTATAGATACAGGCGACGGCACTGAATACACCGTTTCCGACAAGGAGCTGAAGCTTGCAGATGGTGCTTCGACCGAAGCTGTTATCAAGGTAAATCCTGATGATGACGTGCTCACAAGACTCAATCTTGCCAAAGACTATGTCGCCGGCTGCATTGATACAGAGTCAGATTCTAGAATAGTCGATGTCGTTAGTTCCGACGCAAATGGAGCAACGATCGCTGTTTCTTTGACACCCAGCGCAAATGAGGTACTGTCCTCAGAAAAAACTACACGCCTTGAGTTCAATATTACATACCGGGAAAGAAAAGCTGTTGAACTTAAGCTCGAACCAACAGACGTTACCGACAATGTGGTTTATGTAATGCCCGATGATGACCTTAACGCAAGAGTTGCTCTTGGTACAGAGCGTATGAAGGAAATGTTCACCGTAACAGGTGCGGAAGAGCTTAGCGAGGACGATTATATCGTTAACATTCAGCCTTACGCCGCAGACGATGGACAGGCTATGTTCCTTATAACCATAAGTCTGACAAATGACGACTACTGCTTCAAATCAAAAGAACATACAGCTGAGTCAAAGACCATAATATTTACTGAAAAGAAGCCCGCAATGGTAACCTTGACTTCAAAGGAGTCGGTTACGCCTGTATTCTCCACTGACATCAGCGACACAAACAAAGACCGTGAAGCTATACTCAAGGAATATATTAAGAAAAACATAGCGTTCCAAGCCGCTGCTGCTTCAGACAAAGATAAAGAGATGTGCACCAGCTATAATCTCGACGACATTGAATACATCACCGAGTACAGTGACAACGGTCTCCCTGCAAGCATGACGGCAAAGGTAGTGCTTCACCCCGATGATTATGCTGAGGATGGATACAATTATTCACTGACATTCACTCCGAAATGGAGAATCAAAGTAGATACGACCCTTGCCCTCCAGGCTGACGCAACGCTTACTCCCGAATTAAGGATCCCCCCAGCTGATCTGAGCGACAACATGGCTGTAACTGAAGCTTTAGTTAACTATATGAAAAACGCATTCAGCATTATCAACGGCTTTGAAGGCTGCAGTGTTAGGATTACGCCAACTGCCATGGATGGCGAGCAAGTACAGGGAGAGGTAAATCTGATACTTCCCGAAGACGGCAGCAATTACTACTACCTCACAAAGCCGGGCTGCATAGAAACACTTAGCTTCAATGCAAAGGTCATCGGCGTTTCAAGCGCTACACTTGCTCTCAAGGACGGCATGACACTTAGCCCCGTTATTGAGGTAAAGGAGACTGATGATGCTGATACACGCTTCCAAAAGGCTATGGAATACATCGACAATGCTTACACTGTTGAAAATGCCGACTGCGACTACTCAATAGGCATAGAACGCCGTGCAGAGATCGACAGCGGCTATGCAGAGCTTATCCTCCGGGTGCCTGATGGCTATGAATTATCCGAAGACAGTGTCAATACTCTTATATTCAACGCAACATACAAGGTAATATATGACTACGCTAAGCCCGAGATAACCAAGGTAACACCTGCCGCAGAAACTGTAGGCGTTAACTGGTCCGAGGTAAGAGGCGCTGAAAAGTACCGTGTATATTACTTCGCTGACGGCAAGTGGACACTTGCAGGCGAAAGAACCGAGACCGGTATGTATGTAAGAAATCTTACACCCGGAAAGAAATACGGCTTTGCCGTTAAGGCTCTGCTCAACGGTGAATGGACTGACGTAACCGCTTCCGACATTGTTTATGCAACCACTCTTGACGTTAAGCCTAGGATCATCGAGACATACGACGAAGAGGGCGTTATAGGCATCAACTGGACTGAGGTCTATGCTGCTGAAAAGTATCGTGTATATTACTATACTGACGGCAAGTGGGCACTTGCAGGCGAAAGAACTGAGGAGCATATGCTCGTAAAGGGTCTTACTAAGGGCAAGAAGTACGGCTTTGCCGTTAAGGCTCTGGTAAACGGCAAGTGGACAGACGTTACATCTTCCGACATTGTTTATGTGACTGTATCTAACATTAAGCCTGTCATCACCAAGACATTCACTTCAGGAAAGGGAACCGTTGGTCTCAACTGGTCTGCTGTGAATGGTGCTGAAAAGTACCGTGTATATTACTTCGCTGACGGCAAGTGGACATATGCAGGTGAAAGAACCGAGCTTGGCATGTATGTAAGAAATCTTACATCAGGCAAGAAGTACGGCTTTGCTGTTAAGGCATATGTTGACGGTCAGTTCACTGACGTAACATCTTCCGACATTGTTTATGTGACTGCTGAGTAAATTGACTTATAACTTATAATAAAATGAGGGACTGCGGCATTGGCTGCAGTCCCTTTGTTTATATATATATTATGATATAATATGGCATAAAAAAGCTCCTCCGCAGTTTGCAGAGGAGCTTTTGTTCAATAATAGCTGTTATAAGGGTCTGAGAATGGATTATACTCAAAGCCGATATTTGAGGCAGTCTCTTCGGGCGTTTCGGACGGCGTTGTTTCTGAGGGAACTTCTTCCGCAGTGTTTTCGGAAGTGCTGCTTTCGGTCGGGGTGCTGTCGTAAGAGCCGCTGTTGGTGAAGCTTCCGCTGCCCTCTCCGTAGCAGGAATAATCGCACCGTGCAAGGAAATCGGAAGCTCCCTGTACTATGGCGGAGGCAATGCCGTTCTGATGAGTGGGATTTGCCAGTGCCATTGCTTCGGTATAGTTTGTCACAAAGCCGCATTCGATGAGCACTGACGGGAAATCCTGCTGCTGGGTGACGAAGAAATAGTTGTAGTTCTCTCCCCTGTCAAGGCTGCCTGTTCCGTGGACGCTGCTGCCCAGATATGCACCCACACGCTTTGAGATGCTGTCCGCCAGCGGCTGGGAGAATGGGGTGAAATAATATGCCTCTGCGCCCTTTGCGTCCTCTCCTGCGGAGTTGCAGTGGATAGCAAGGAAAAGGTCGGGGTTATACTGCCTTGCGTAGGAAGCTCGCTGGGCGGTAACATATGTTTCGCTCTCGGTCTTTAGTCTTATGACATTTGCACCCGCAGCTTTCAGCTTTTCTTCCACCAGCTTTGCGATGGCGAGGTTTGCTTCCTGCTCCTTGATGTGTCCCACGGCACCGGGGTCAAAGGTATCGGCTCCTGTGTAACCATGGCCGGGATCTACCACGATGGTTGCACCATCAAGGGAATTTCTATAGCCGTTGAAGCGGAATGTAAGGTTATTGCTGTCATCGTAATATGATGTAACTCCGCCGAAAATTCCCGCCTGCCTGAAGCTCAGGGTAAGGGTAGTCTTGGTAAGCTCACCCGATTCGTATGTGCCCCACTTGCCGTAGGTGAAAACGGAGCTTTCAGGGAACGTGATATCGCTTGCGGAAACTGATGTGATATAGTCAAAGGTAATGGTAAGAGCGTCCGAATTAAATGAGGATATGTAGTAATTTCCGTTGCCGCCGCTTGTGCAGTTAAGGTTATTGAAGGACATGGCAAAAGGAATTTTTGTGTTGGTGTGGAGCTTCAGCACCGTGTCCGTGCCGTCCTTTGCGGCGCTTACCACGCTTACGGGATTTGAGCCTAAGGGCGAGTTATCCAGCACGTTCACGTCGCTCACCTTTATGCGCTTGCCCGAATTTGTGAGGTAATATTCCGTGCCTGAGTAGGTGACGGTCTTTACCTGATAATCCAATGTGCCCGCAGGGAGACGTGCCATATCGGGGGTGGGGTCGGTGCCGGTGGTCTTGCTGTCGTACACCATGGTGTTGTCGTTTTTCACCTGCAAAAGATTGCCGCTGTAGTCGTTGAGTATTTCCGCAAGGGCATTTACGATAATGTGGCAGCCTGTGCGGCTCTCGTTGAAGTCGCCTGTTTTGGTGTGGTATGTGCCGTAGAATGTCACGTTTCCAAGGTCGATATCCTGGCCCTTTATGCCTGCGGGAGCAATATATGTGCCAACATATTTTGTGTAGTTGGAGTTGGGGTCAAGCTCATCTGTCTGACCCTCCACGGGACTGAGGGTGACGGATTTGCCGTTTATCTCCGCCGATACATCGGAGCCTTTGTAAGCAATTACGCTGAGATTTACTGCCGACTGCTCCTCAATGCGCATCTCGCCGCCGCTGGGCTCTGCGCTTTTAAGGACATTTACGGTTCTTGTTATTTTGTACGTGATAGTTTTGCCCTTGTTTTTGAATGTAAAAGTGTTGAGGCCCACATCAAGGTCCATATTGAAATAGAAGCGCCCCGCTTCGTTCAGCTCAATGGGCTTGCCCTGAAAATAGATGGTGAAGTTGGGGTCAAAGGAGCCTGCGAAAATAACGGTAGGCTCTTCCGTTTTGAAGGTCGTGGCAAGGGGGAGGGTCATTTCCAGCTCGTTGTTAAGACCCTCACGGTCTATCTGGTCATTGTAGTGCTTAACCAGCACCGAGGTGGATTCCTCAGTATTTGCGTCCAGCGCTGAAAGGGAGTTGAAAATGCTGCCGATGTAGGAGCTGTAGTCATCTGCCTTGATGACCTGCTTTACCAGCTCATCGGGAGAGCCCCAGCCTGTGCTGTCGGTGCATATTTTTTCGTTGATGTGGTCTATCATCATGGGAACGCCTGCGCTCTGCGCCTGCCTGTCCCACCAGCCTGCCACCTCTTCAAAGGGCATAGACTGACTGCTGAGGGAGCCGTCTGCCTTGACGATGATAAAATCCGCATAGCCGCTGTTTATGTAGCCCAGCGTATCGGCATAGCCGTCGGTAAGGGCTTCAAAGCTTACGGAGGTCTCGCTGCCCTCGTCGTTTGTAGTGTAGTTTGCCCAGACATCGTTTATGGAAATGCCTACGGGGACGGAGTTAGATGTGCGCCGCACTGCGTCCGATACCAGGCTGAACACATATGCGCCGTTATCCATAAGCCAGTTATCGTATCCGATGCCAGAGCCGTTGGTCATATAGTCCGCAAAGCTGCTGCTGTCCTTGGAGGAATAATATCCGTCAAGGATAATGCCGTCCACGGGATATTTTACGGTGAACTCGTGTGCGGTCAGGGCAAGCCTGTCTATCCTTGCTTTTGCGGTCTCCTCCGTGATCCCCGAAAGCACTGTGCCGATATCAAAGGTGACATACACGAACATTCCACGCTCATTTGCCGCCTGTGCGCACAGCTCCGAGGGAGATGTGCTGCCGTTCATATCCGTGCTGAAATACACGTTTCCGTTATAGGAGGTGTTTATTATCACCGTGTTAAGGCTCATATTTTCCGCACTGTCAAGGGCGGAGTTTATGCCTGAAAGGATATCTTCTTCCGACAGCATATCGCCGTTTTCATCATAAATGTCAAAATCCTTTTCGGGGGTGATATAAACGCCCTTTACCTCATCGGGGAACGAAAACATGGGGCTGTATTCGGGCTGACTGAAGCTGTCCAGCTCCTCGTCACGCTGAACATCGGGAATAATTTCCTCATATTCTTCCGTAACGTTGCTTTCGGCATAAACCGACAAAAAATCCGCAGGGAGTGCCGTCACTGCCATAGCAATGGCGGCAAGCACCGATAATATTTTTCTCTTTTTCATTTTTATCATCTTGTTCTTTCTTTTTTTCTTTTGTTTTATTTCTTTAATACTAATTATCAGTATAAGTTTTCCAGCTCTTTATTCACATGAGCCGAAACAGACTGTGCAGGCTCAAACAGCGAATCATAGCGGAAAAAGGCATAGCCTGCGCTGTATATTTCCGTAAGATCACGCTGGCGGGAAAGGATATCGCTTGAATTAAGCCACTCGTTTTTGCCGTCCCCCGCATAGGTATCCTCAGTGCCTGATTTGTACGCCGCAAGACCTATCACAAGGGAAATGTTATCCCCTGTGAGCTTTGCCCATGAATCCACAGTTTCCGCATAGGGCAGGGTGGAATTTTCAAAGCCGTAGTATATCTGGGGGCAGATGTAGTCGCAGTAGCCCGATGAGCCGCACCATGTATAGATGTCGGCATAAAGGGTATCAAAGTCGCTGCTCATATTTCCTTGGGGCGAGATGCCGAAAACTGCCGTGGGGTTTGCTCCGTGGACAGTAAGATACAGCTGTCTCACCATTTTTGTGACCGTCTCACGCCGCCAGTCGCCGAGGGCAAGGGCTGTGCCGCTTGCACTGTAAGCTTCCCTGTCGAAGCTCTCATCGGTGGTGGGATAGAAGTAGTCGTCTATCTGAATGCCGTCAACGTCATATCCCGTGAGGATCTCTCTTATTCCGTCGCAGATAAGGGAGATAGTATCGCTGTAAGCGGGGCTGAGATACCATCTGCCGCTGCTTTCAACAATGTATGTACCCTTTTTGGAGCTGTCGTTATACCACTTGCCGATAACGCAGTCTGTACCCAGTCCTGACATCTGTGAGTCGGTCATGAGCCGCATTGGGTTTATCCAAGCGTGAATGGAAAGCCCTCTGTCGTGGGCAAGCTTTACGGCGATTTTAAGCGGGTCATAGTCCCCTGTCAGGCGATCACCCTTGGGGAAAAGCGATGAATCATAATAAGCGTCGCCGTAGGCACGCACCTGAAAATACACGGTATTGCAGCCCAGGGCGGCTATGTTGTCAAAACATTCGCCCAGCGAAGATGTAAAGGACGCTTCATCGGCGTTTTTCATTATCCTGTCGTATTCCAGATATGATATCCACACGGCTTTCTGCCTGTCAAAGTTCAGGGCATAATAGCTGTTCCGGGGATAATATGTGCCTGTGCTTTCGGGAGCGGCAGTGGTATTCTCGGAAGCAGCTGCTCCTGTGGTTGTTTCGGTCCGGGTAGTCTGCGATGCAATCTCCGAAGCGGCGATTTCTTCCGTAAAGGCTGTCTCTTCCGATGTGATAACAGCTGTTTCGAAAGCTGTTATTTCGGAGATCGTTTCGGGAACTGTTGTTTCCGGAATTGTTGTTTCCGGAACGTTAGCTCTTGAAACAGCTGTTTCAAAAGTGCATTCGGCGGCTGTTACGGTGTTTTTGTATATTTCAGCCGTTGTTTCGAGAGAAACTATATTTTCCTGCGTCTGAGAAACGGAAACCGATGTGGTTTCGGAGCCTGATGCTGTCGTAACGGCAGAGGCAACATTATCCGTTTCAAAATAGCTGTCGGGCAGCTCGTCCGCAAGGGCGGAGCAGGAGCCTGCAAGCATGGCGCAGAGCAGTATATTTGCGATTTTTGCCGCTTTTATTATGTCGTGTCTTTTCATAGCTCCTCCATCTTCGGGGTATATACACATATAATTATAGCCTAATTATATGCGGCTTGTCAATGGCGCAGAACTTCTGTAATCAAAAAAAGTGCATAAAAATATCCGCACTTTTTCTGTGCGGATTGGCGGCTTATAATTTTTTGTGGGGAACCGGGATATGTGGTGCAGGTGAAAGGTAAATTTGTCCGTACCTGCGGCAACAGCGACCAGATGACTCTGCCCTCAGTGGACTTCCTAAACCCTTTACCTTGCTCTAATTTGTGCTGAATTTTTCATTTGTCACTTAACCTGTTATCTTTTTGGGGACAAAAAAACGGACTTTCACTTCCCGAAAGTCCGTTTCTGTTATCAGTCTATTATTTCGCCCTCAACAGCCCAGTTATGCGTCTTTGTGACCCTTACCCTGTGCATCGTACCGATAAGCGACTCATCGCCATTTACCAGCGTGATGATGAACTCACCGCTCTTGCCGCTGATAAGCCCGTCCTTGTAAACGCTCTCAAAAAGCACCTCAAATTCCGCTCCCAGGAAACGCTTGTAATGCTCGTCGGATATCTCCCTCTGAGCTGCCAGAAGCTCCCTGAACCATTTTCCTTTGTCCTCCTCCGAGGTCTTGTCCTCCATAAGTGCCGCCTTTGTGCCGCTGCGCTTTGAGTAGATGAACGAGAAAATGTTGTCGTATTTTACCGCCCTGACTATTTTCATAGTCTCCTGAAAATCCTCATATGTCTCATTGGGAAATCCCACTATGATATCGGTGGTAATGGAAAGCCCGGGCATCTTTTTCCTTGCGCATTCCACTATTTCCATGTATTTTTCCGCCGTATATCTGCGGTTCATTTCTTTAAGTATCCTGTTGCTGCCCGACTGCAAGGGCAGATGAATGCTGCGGCATATCTTCCTGCTGTTTGCCATAACGTCAAACAGCTCTTCCGTGGCGTCCTTGGGGTGCGGTGACATGAACCTTACCCTGAAATCTCCGTCCAGAGCGTCGATGCGTCTGAGCAGCTCGGGAAAGTTTATATCCTCCTCCAGATTTCTTCCGTAGGAGTTCACGTTCTGACCCAGCAGCATTATCTCACGGCAGCCGTCCGCCGCCAGTGCGCTTATCTCTTCAAGTATCTTTTCGGGCTTTCTGCTGCGCTCCCTGCCCCTTACGTAAGGCACGATGCAGTATGAGCAGAAGTTGTTGCAGCCGTACATTATTGATACGCCCGCCTTGTATTTTTCCGTTCTCACCGCAGGGATATCCTCGGGGCATTCCTCCGCACGTTCGGCAGTGTCAACGGCAAATTTTCTTTCCGTCAGCACCTCATACATGAGCCTTGGCAGCTCCTTTGAAGCAAATGTGCCGAACACCATATCCACATGGCGGTATGACCTTTTTATCTTCTCGGCGGTTGCGGGCTCCTGAGCCATGCAGCCGCACAGTCCGATAATCATATCGGGCTTTTTTTCTTTCAGATGCTTCAGCTCGCCCACGTTTCCGTAAACCTTCAGCTCCGCATTCTCACGCACAGCGCAGGTGTTGAGTATGATAACGTCCGCCTGCTCCATGTCATATGTAACGCCGCAGCCCATCCGGCAGAGCATACCCGTTATCTTTTCGCCGTCGCTCACATTCTGCTGGCAGCCGTAGCTGTGTACGCAGCAAAGAGGGGGAGTCTCACGTCGGCTGAAAATTTCCTTTACCAGCTCTGTGTAGTTAAGTTCCATAAAAAGCGCCTTTCATCAGTAAATGTATATCTTCTTGTATCCCAGCGCCTCAAGAGCCTTGATACACTCGGTAAATTCATCGGGGGTCATGGAGTTCTTTTCGATCATAGGATATGTAGCAATGTCGCCGCAGCGTGCGTTGATGCCGCCGTAAATTGCGGAAGTCTTTTCATATATTCCCATGCCCTCCAGCACCGTCTCGGTGTCGCCGTTGGTCATGGTACGGCAGATGTTGTATTCGGAGTAATCCACCATGATAGTGCAGCCGTCCAGCTCCTCGGGGTGGAAAAGCTCGCTGTAGCCCCTGATGATCGAGTTTGCGGTTATCCTGAGCATTACCTGCGCCCCTGCCTCATTGCCTGCCTCGGTCATATATTTTGCAAGGCTTGTGAGGGCAAGATATCTGTCGCCGTAGGGAGCAGCCTGCTCGCCCAGCAGCTCGATATCGGAGGAACGGAACTCGGGGAAGATAAAGTCATCTGCGATTATCTCCTTGAAGCCTGCGTTGGCAAGCTCAGTAACAATGTCCTTCATATATTCCTTTGTGGTGTCCTCAAAGGGGGAGAGCCATGGCTTGCCGCCCTTGTCGGGGGAAGCGTCCAGCCATGCGTCATCATCGAGAGTGTGGTATGAGCCGTCACGGTAATCACCGTAGCGGTTGTTGTCGTTGAGCACGGACACCAGTGCAACGGGTCTCATTCCGTGGGAATATGCAGCCGAAGCGATGTCCTTTGCGGTAAGTGTGGAGTGGATAATATCCTCCTCATAGTCCGTAAGGGCAAGGGGAGCAGTGGTTGCGTAGTTGAATGCGCCGCCCTCTTCCTTCATGGGGAAGATAACTGCGCTGTAGCCCTCCACGGAAAGATTGCCCAAAGCAGCCTCCAGCGACTGCATATCCGCCATATCGGAGGCGGAGAGCATATATGCGTTGCCGTCCTCTTTTATGTCAAGGTCAGCGGGGATATTTACAGCTGTTGTTTCGGGAGTGCCGATGTTCACGGGCTTTGTGCCGTCGGCAGGAAGAGTTACCGCCGCATCTTCCTGCGACTGTGAAACATCTGTCACCTCTGTGGAAGATGTGCTTTCGGTAATGGCAGTTTCGGCAGGCTGTGCGGTGCTTTCGGCGGTAATTTCGCCGGCGTTTTCGCCGGCGAAATCGCCAGTACCGTCGTCGGCAACCTCGCTTTCAGCAGGAGCAGTTTCCGAAGCCGCCTGAGTGTCGGTGTTTTCGGGAGTCCATGGCTCTGTCTCAGTCTGAACGGAGCGGTTGGCAAGATATCTGCTTATGGGGCCTGCTGCGCTGTAGCCCACAAATACCAGCACCGCCAGAGCCGCCACACCCGAGATTATCTTTATGGCGTTGTCGTTTCTTTTCTTTATCCTGTAACGTCTCTTGGGACGGAAAATTCTTTTGCTTTTTCTCATTTCTATCGTTTCCTTTCGCTGAGAATCTTTGTTCTTTATATTTACATATATGACGGAATGTGACCCAGAATGCCGTAAAGCGCCATGGCGATAATGCCTGTGAATATCATTACCGCAGGATAGCCTCTGAACACCGAGGGCACGTCCTTTGAATAAAGCTGACCGTAAACGCCCGACAGCATATATGCCGCCGCCGCAAAGCCCGCACCCGAGCATAGCCCGAACAGCAGATATTCATACAAAGCGGTGCAGCTGTTCATGCTCAGGAATATTGTACCCATAATCACGCTGTTAAACGCCGATATATGGACATATTTTTTTATTCTGCCGAATCTTCCCTTGAAGAAAATAAACGCCAGCAGAAGCGTTATCAGATATATCAGACCGATGGTAAGCACATATGTCAGCGGCACAAAGGGCTTTTGGATATCCGCCGCCCTGTGGGAAAGGAGCCATGCCGCCCATGATGCGGTCAGCGTGAAGTAAAGCACGCCAAGGCAGATGCCCGGGAGATTTCTCTTGTTTTTTGCCGCCATTATCATTGTGCTTACGCCCAGCGCCCTTGCAAAAACAAAATTTTCCGCCAGCAGCGCCGTAATAACAGATATTATCAGCCCGCCGAAAAAATTATGGCTGTCCACTTCACTCACTCCTTTTCAAAAAATATCATTTCTTTGAGCACAGCCTTATGAGCGCACCCATAAGCCCTATCATTATAAATCCGCCGCAGGGAGCGCCTATCAGGGGATTTACGTGGGTTATGCCGTAAAGAGCGCCGTTTATGCCGCCCGTTGAGAACAGCTCACGCACAGCGCCCATAAAAATTATTGCAATATCAAGCCCTATTATGTGGGATATCACGTCAGCCATCATCTGCAGTCTGCTCATTCTGAAAAATCTCAGCTCCGAAGCGGATACCACAAACTGGCTTGTGGCTATCATGGGCAGGAACATTCCAAGCTTTGCAGCGTCTGCGGGCAGCCTGCCGTCAAAATAAATGTAAAAGGGAATATACACAGCTGCGGCGGCAGCGGTATATAATATTATACGCAGCGCATATGGTATTCTGCGGGGGAGCAGCGACGAGAAAAAAAGCGCCGTGAATGTCACCGCCGAGAAAAACGCCGCATATGTGAGCGCCCCCGAAAGGGTGCTGCCCGCAAATACCGCAGGCGCTATGGCAAGTCCGGATGCAAATACGGGGTTGTGGGTGGTTATCCCCTGCATAAAGGACCATTTTTTCTTATTGTCCGTGGTCATCAGAATTATCTCCGATCATGGCGATGGTCTCGCCTATATCATTGGCAGCACTTGCTTCATTGTGTGCTCTTCCGAAAATGCTGTTGAGCCTCCTCCTGCGCCTGCTTCTGCCCTTGGGGGCGGCAGTGAGCCGTGCCAGAGGTGCGGATAATACGGAAGCATACACCACAGGATTTTCCAGCGTGGATATCTCGGAAACCAGAATTATCATCACCGCCGAAGCAAAGCCGAACATTATCCTCTGCCCCGTGGTCCGGGGAACGAGTGAATAATCGCAGCAAAGCGCCATGATGCCGAACACCAGCATTCCGCCCGAAAGAGCGGTCTTGAGACCGTAAACGCCGTCAGTTATAAGGCTCCACAGCAATACCGTTCCCAGAGCCGTCACAAACACCGCCGAGGATATTGCCTTGCGTGATATGAGCACCAGCGCACAGACCAGCACCAGCACCGTAAAGGTGCAGCCCATAGGCCCCGTAAAGTTGCCGATGAGCAGCTCAAAGTCCGAGTAGTTTGAAGAAGATGCCACCATGGCGGACTTTGTAAAGGAGCTTGTCAGCGTTTCGGGAACAATGTTTAAAAGCGAAAGGGAGCTGAACGGCTTGGGATATGACAGCACCGCCGACGGATAGGAAAGCTCCGCAAAAATATATCCCGCAGCAGCACAGTTGAATATCTCATGCCCGTGGCCGCCAAAGGGGTGCTTTGCAATGCAGACGGCAAACACCGCCGCACCTGCCGCCACCGTATATGGCACGGAGGCAGGAAGCATTGCCGAAAGTGTAAGCCCCGTTATGGCAGCGGAAATATCATGGATATGCAGGGGCTTGCGTCTGAATATCAGGCAGACTATATCTGCCGCCAGACAGGTGCCCACCGCAGTAAGCGCCACCAGCAGGGCACGGACGCCGTAATAATATACCGCCATAAGGTTCAGGACGATAAGTACCGTCAGCATATATGCCATTGCACCGAAATCGGCAGGTCTGCCGTCAAGAGCAGCGCCGTCGTTTCTCACAAATGTGGTGAGCATCTGCTGATTTTTGTTTTTCATGGGTAAACCGCCTTTTAAAGCTTTTATTGGGAGACTGCTATGCGTATTGAACACATCGGAAAAAGCACAGTTAAAGTTACCGTCAGCGGCAGCGAGCTTGAGCGGCTGGGACTGCGGTACGAGGATCTTGGGGAAAATATCCTTTCCGACATTTTTCTCTCGGAAATGATAGAAAAAGCCTGCCCCGAGCTTAAAAACCGCACTCCTCCCGAGGGGGAGCTGAGCATAGAAGTCTTTCCCGCAAAGGACACAGGCTGCGTTTTCTACATCTCGCCGAAAAAACGGCGCAGCAGCGAAAATATCAGAGCAATAATCACCGCAGGAGGGATAAAGGAGCTTTTCGGCATCTGCCGAAGTCTTACCCGAATGGGCGTGATGTCGGAAAATTCCCTGCTCACAGGGGAAAAACACTGCCTGCGGCTCGTGGCAGATATCCCCAAAAGCGCAGCACTGCCCGAGGGCAGCGTCACCCTCGCCGACGATATCTCACTTGCCTGCATAAAAGAGCACGGCAGAGTTATCATTCCCCATAATGCCCTGAACACTCTTCTCAGCCTGAATTTTAACGCATAGAAGCCGCAGCGGCAGCCATATCATCAGCCTTAAAAAGATATGAGCCTGCCACCAGAATATCAGCCCCCGCCTCACGAACCGAAGCGGAGGTCTTGTCGTTTATGCCGCCGTCCACCTGAATGTGAACGGAAAGGGAATGGCTGTCCAGATATGCTTTAAGCTCACGGATCTTGTCAAGGGACTCATAAATAAAGCCCTGACCGCCGAAGCCGGGGTCAACAGTCATAATGAGTATCATGTCCACACTTTCCGCATAGGGAAGCACATCGCTTACGGGAGTAGCGGGCTTTATGGCAATGCCGGCCTTTTTGCCCTTAGCCTTGATGGCACTGATAACAGCGGCAGGATCGGGAGCCGCCTCCAGATGGAAGCTTATCATGTCCGCACCGTTGTCCGCAAAGGCATCAATATATCTGATAGGGTCAGTTATCATAAGATGAACGTCAATGAACATTTTTGTGTGCTTTCTTACAGATGCCAGCACGGGAATGCCGTAGCTGATGTTATTTACGAAAACGCCGTCCATAACGTCGAAATGGATATGATCGCAGCCGCATTTTTCTGCTCTGTCAAGCTCTTCGCCCAGACGGCACAGATCGGCGCTGAGAATGGAAGCCGAAACTATAGTATTCACTTTATATTCCTCCGAAATTCTGCGTAATTGCCGTCACATAAGACAGCTATACATATTAAGTATAAACCACAATTTCTCCGCCGTCAATAGCATAAGGGGCGGATTTTTCTTTTCGGCATTTCGACCATCATCTAAGAAATTATACACTTTTCACTTGTGGATTTTTTCAAAAGGTCAGCTGCAGGTAAGTTGCCATAATTTTTATAATGCCACTGATATAGTATATAATATTGCCTTATAATTTATTTTCTTACTAAAATTTATGAGAATTTTAATGCAATTATATTGACATTTTTAAAATAATATAGTATGATTTACTTGTGAGATCAGAACTCAGCACAATGTACGACATCTAATACCAACCATAACAAGGAGAATGAAATATGCAGTACGAAGTAAAGAACGCTCCCCTTCCCGTGCTTATTTGTAAGCTTGACCCCAACGAGTCCATCGAGTGCCAGAAGGGCGCTATGTCCTGGATGACCCCCACCATGCAGATGCAGACAGGTCTCGGCAGCGGCGCAGGCGGACTTCTGGGCGCACTCGGCAAGATGGCTAAGAGCGCTGTAACAGGCGAGTCCATTTTCAGAAATACATACACAGCTCAGGGCGGCGCAGGCGAGATCGCATTCGCTTCCAGCTTCCCCGGCGACATCATCTGCTTTGACACATCAGTAAACCCCATCGTTGCACAGAAGTCCTCTTACCTTGCAAACACCATGGGCGTTAATATGGAGATCTTCTTCCAGAAGAAGCTGGGTGCAGGCTTCTTCGGCGGCGAGGGCTTCATTATGCAGAAGTTCAGCGGCAACGGCGTTGTATTCCTTGAGATCGACGGAAGCGTGTGCGAATACACACTGGCAGCAGGTCAGTCCATGCTTATCGACACAGGCTACCTTGCAGCTATGGAAGCAACCTGCTCCATAGATATCGAGACCGTTAAGGGAATCGGAAATGTTCTTATGGGCGGCGAAGGTCTCTTCAACACAAAGGTAACAGGCCCCGGCAAGATCTGGCTCCAGACTATGCCCGCAAATGTTCTTGCTGACACAATCAAGCCCTTTATTCCCACAGGTTCCAACTGATAACCTGCAAGCAAAAAGCCGATGTTTTCACATCGGCTTTTTTATTTGCTCAGAATATGCTCAAACGCTTTTGCTGTTCTTATGTCAGGCTCATTGAAATGACCGCCCTCGTTCCATTCAAGGACGATATCCATGCTGCCCGAAAGCAGCTCATACATTTTTCTGATATTGTCCCCTACCGACGCCATGACTTGGTTTTTAGTCTTTTCCTCTTTTTTGCCAAGGCTGAGATATATCTTCTCAGCATGAGGATGAACCTGTGAAATAAAATCTATCCAGTTCGGAAACCACACCGAGGGGGAAGCTGCGGCGGCTCCGTAAAAAACATCACACTTATATACTGCCCAGAGGGAAAACAGCGCCGCAAGGGAATATCCGCCAATGACTATTTTTACGGTATCATCAAGGCGGTATTTTTCTTTCAGCTTTGGTATCAGCTCGGTCGTAACAAAGGAAAGAGTGTCCTCTGCCTTTCCGCCGAAGGCTTCATTCCCCCACACGGGTTTTGCCTGCCACGGGGAAAGCTCATCGTTCCAGTTATCAATTATAAATGCGGCAAAAATACATCTGCCGCATTTTTTAGTATGTTCGTATTCAGTGCCGAATGACTTCTTCTCAAAATCACCCATGGGCTGTATCAGCAGAAAATCCGCATTTTCCTCCCCACGGACTGCGACAGTCCTGCGGCAAAGCTCAAAAGTTTCGTTTATCAATATCCGTCAGTGCCTTCCAGTGAATCATCATGCTCTATCCAGCTCTGGACATTGATGGTGGTGTATTTGTCGTGGGTGTTGCGGATTATAACGGTGGAAATGCCTGCGTTGATTATCATTCGCTTGCACATGGCGCATGGCTCAACATCGCCGTAAAGCTCACCTGTTTTTGCGTCGTGACAGGCAAGGTAAATGGTAGCATCAATGGTGTCGCTTCTGGCGGCGGAAATGATGGCGTTTGCCTCGGCATGAACGCTTCTGCACAGTTCATAGCGCTGACCCTTGGGGATATTCAGCTTTTCACGGGTGCAGTAGCCCAGATCGCAGCAGTTCAGGCGGCCTCTGGGAGCGCCCACATAGCCTGTGGAAACTATCTCGTCATTTTTTACGATTATAGCGCCGAAATTCCTGCGCAGGCAGGTGCCTCTTTCAAGAACTGTCTCGGCGATATCAAGGTAGTAGTTTATCTTGTCTCTTCTGGGTATCGGGTTCAGGTCCATAAAAATGCTCCTTTACTCAAATATTTTCACAAGCTCGAAAACGCTTGCGGCGGAAGCGGCGGGAGGTGAGGTCAGCTCGCCGAAGCCGTATGCTGCGTGGATAAAGGGTATCCCTGCGGCGGAAGCGGCATCAAAATCCCCCTGGGTATCGCCCACATAAACGGCGCTTGTGCAGTGATTTTTCTGCATAATGAGCTTCAAAGTCTCGCTCTTGGGCTTATGGGTATCGCCCCAGCAGAGATAATCGGTGAAATACCGCTCAAGAGAATAATATTCAAAAAACGCCTCGATATACCCGTTCTGGCAGTTGCTGACGATAAAAAGCCTGTGGTTTTTCGAAAGTGCGGAAAGAGTCTCCTCCAACTGAGGATAAAGCTCGCCGCCGTTTGCGGCAAGATAGTTTTTCTCGTTTTCCCCGCATTTTTCAAGTATGTCTATACGCCTGGTCTCGGTAAGCTCGGGGAAAAGCTTTGCCGCTATTTCCACCATGGTCATACCCATTACGCTGCGCAGGTCGCTGCCTGTTATTGTCTTGTTTCTGAGCAAGGGATCGCCGCTGGATCTTATTGTCTCCGACCATGAAGCGGCCACATTTTCGGAGCTGTCCCACAAGGTTCCGTCCATATCAAAAATTATGCTTTCGGCGTTCATTTTCTGCTCCCCCGATCTGTTTTACTTTAATATTCAGTATAGCACAGACATTTGATTTTTGCAAGATTTTTTGATAAATTCAAACGGGCTTTTCACGCAGAAATTCTTTCATTTCCCCTCTTGACAAAATCTATTGCCTGTGTTATAATTCAACCATATTGTTAAATGCGATGACGGAAAAAAAGCAGAGCATTTCCGCTTTTTCAGAGAGCCTTCGGTCGGTGGGAGAAGGCAGCGGCGCTTTGAAGATACATTCCCGAGCAGATGCGGCGAACAGAGTAGCCGTGTACGGAGTGAGGCACGTTACAGTCTCCCCGAGGTCATACATCGTATGGCGAACTGAGGTGGTACAGCGCTTTCTTATAAAAGAAACACGCCCTCTTGAAGCTTAGGCTTTGAGAGGGCTTTTTTGTTGGGGTGACATAATGAAATGCAGCTTTGATTCAACAGGCACGCTTGAAAATCTGCTTGGCTCAGCTATACTTATTGTAGCTTTGTCCGTAAGCTTACTTATAAGCTCTATCGGGTATTATTACAAATTTTCAACGCTCATGGCAGTTTCGGCAATTATTTTTACTGTCTCTGCTGCGGCTGCTTTTGTTTTGTATATCATCAAAGGCGGAATGATATATGCCAAAAGCGATAAGCTTATTATCACCCACAGCCTTGCCTCCCGGAAGATACTCGTTTCAAGAATAAGCTATGAGGATATCGAATATGCCGATCATAATGTGACACAGAAGCGCAGCAGGCTGGGCTTTTACTGCTATGTATTTGAGCTTATTATACATATGAAAAGCAGAAAAAAAATAAAGCTTTGCGTTGACCTCAATATTCCCGAAGACAAGCCCATGTGCGACCCCGACGGCTACAAGCGGTTTATAAACGATCAGCCTATTATGAAGCTTTGCAGATATATAAACGAAAAATCAAGATAAAAATCAACTTGAAAGGCGGTGGTATCAGTGAGGCGGTTCGTTACCGTCTCATACAGAAGCCGATAAAAATGTCAATTCAAACAAATATATAAATGGAGGAAAATAAAATGACTTTATACGAAGAACTCACCAGAAGAGGACTTATCGCTCAGGTAACTGATGAAAAAGAGATAAGCGAGATGATAAACAACGGAAAGGCTACCTTCTACATCGGCTTCGACCCCACTGCCGACAGCCTTCACGTTGGTCACTTCATGGCTCTGTGCCTTATGAAGAGACTCCAGATGGCAGGCAATAAGCCCATCGTGCTTATCGGCGGCGGCACAGGTATGATCGGTGACCCCTCCGGCAAGTCCGACATGAGAAAGATGATGACCCAGGAAACAGTTCAGCACAACTGCGACTGCTTCAAGAAGCAGATGAGCCGCTTCATCGACTTCTCCGAGGGCAAGGCTATCATGGTAAACAACGCTGACTGGCTCATGAACCTGAACTACATCGAGCTGCTCCGTGAAGTCGGCGCCTGCTTCTCGGTAAACAAGATGCTCACATTCGAGTGCTACAAGCAGAGAATGGAAAGAGGTCTTACATTCTTAGAGTTCAACTACATGATAATGCAGTCCTACGACTTCTATATGCTGTTCCAGAAGTACGGCTGCAATATGCAGTTCGGCGGCGATGACCAGTGGGCAAATATGCTGGGCGGCACAGAGCTTATCAGAAAGAAGCTTGCTAAGGACGCTCATGCAATGACTATCACCCTGCTCACCAACTCCGAGGGCAAGAAGATGGGCAAGACCGAAAAGGGCGCTGTATGGCTCGACCCCGAAAAGACCTCTCCCTACGACTTCTTCCAGTACTGGAGAAACGTTGGCGACAACGATGTTATCAAGTGCCTGAAGCTCCTCACATTCCTGCCCATTGAGCAGATAGAGGAAATGGAGCGCACCATGACAGGCGCAGAGCTCAACAAGGCAAAGGAGCTACTTGCATACGAGCTTACCTCCCTTATCCACGGCAAGGAAGAGGCTGACAAGTGCCTTGAAGCAGCAAAGAAGCTTTTCGGCGGCGCAGGAAACACCGATGATATGCCCACCACCGAGATCCCCGCAGCAGAGCTGGAGGGCGGCATAAACATTCTTGACCTGCTGGTAAAGACAGCTCTCTGCCCCTCCAAGAGCGAGGCAAGGAGACTTGTACAGCAGGGCGGCGTATCCGTTGATGATGTAAAGGTAACAGACCCCAACGCAGCTGTTGAGATAGCAGAGAGCGTTATCATCAAGAAGGGCAAGAAGGTTTACCACAAGGTAGCAAGAGCATAAGAGAAGATAAAGGCAGTGTCAATTTTTTTAGAGGAAAATAAACAAATGACAAGCCTTGTCCCCTGCCATCACGCTTGACAATCCTATTCTTTAGCGTTATAATTATTGCATAGATCACGCACAGAAAGAAGCGGGAATACGGGAAAACTCGATACCAACAAAAAGATCAAAAGAGATTCCCTCCTTGATACGGCTTTCAGGCTGTTTATGAGTCAGGGTATAAGCAAGACATCTATCTCTGACATCGTTGACCAGGCAGGCGTTGCAAAAGGCACATTTTATCTTTATTTCAAGGACAAGTATGATATACACAACAAGCTCATATGCCACAAGTCTGCCCAGCTGCTGAAAAATGCGCTTTCCCGACTGATGACTGCAAATATCTCCGACTTTGAGGACAGCATCGTTTTCATTGCGGACAGTATCCTGAACCAGCTTTCGGAAAATCCCAATCTGCTTAAATTCATCTCAAAAAATCTGAGCTGGGGTTCTCTCCGTTCCGCTGTGACCCAGCCCGAGGACGATGATGACGCTTTGACGGATATTTATGACAGGCTGAAAATCCGGGCGCAGGGATACAATGAGCCTGAGATAATGTTCTTTATGATAACGAATGTTATCAGCTCATCGTGCTACAGCGCCGTTCTTTACAGCGAGCCTGCGGACATTTCGGTGCTGAAGCCCCATATTCTGGGCTGCGTAAGGGATATTATGATATCCCACAGGAAGGACAAAACAACGTGATACTTTTTATCGCCGTTATATGCTGAGACGTTAAACATTACAAAGAAAAAAGCAGCACTTCCATTTTTCGGAAGTGCTGCTTTTTTATGTTCTGTTTGTATCAGAGCGATGACACCTGACGGACTGAATTCCCGGGAACTGTCTTTTTAACAATATCTGCGCCCAAAGCTCTGAGCTTCTGCTCGATATCCTCATAGCCACGCTCAATGTGATAGATATCATCTATCTCGGTAACTCCGCTGGCTGCAAGACCTGCTATAACAAGGGCTGCGCCTGCTCTCAGGTCGGGAGCGGTAACGGGTGCGCCCATAAGCTTGCCTACGCCCTCGATAACTGCCACACGGCCCTCAACGGAAATATCTGCGCCCATTCTCCTGAGTTCGTCCACGTATCTGAAACGGTTGTTGAATATCTCATCGGTAACGATGCTGGTACCCTCCGCCAGACAAAGAAGTGTGGATATCTGGGGCTGCATATCTGTGGGGAAACCGGGGTGAGGCATAGTCTTTACGCTGGTCTTTACCAGAGGGCCGTCAACGGAGATCCTAACGCTGTCGTCATATTCCTCAACGTTAACGCCTATCTTTGCAAGCTTTGCGGTGATAGATTCAAGGTGCTTGGGGATAACATTCTTTACAAGCACATTTCCTCTTGTTGCGGCAGCTGCCACCATATATGTTCCTGCCTCGATCTGGTCGGGGATAATTGCGTAGGTAGTGCCCTTGAGAGTTTTAACTCCTCTTATCTTGATAACATCTGTTCCTGCGCCCATGATATCTGCGCCCATGGAATTGAGGAAGTTTGCAAGGTCAACGATATGAGGCTCCTTAGCTGCATTTTCGATAATTGTAAGACCTGTTGCCTTAACGGCTGCCAGCATTGCGTTGATGGTAGCGCCTACGGTTATCTTATCGAAATAGATCTGAGAACCGATGAGCTTATCGGCACAGATATCTATCATGCCGTTATCGAGAGTGCAGGTAGCGCCCAGTGATGTAAATGCCTTGAGATGCTGGTCAATGGGACGGTCGCCGAGATAGCAGCCGCCGGGCATTGAAACACGCGCTCTTCCGAACTTGCCCAGCAGTGTTCCAAGGAAATAATAGGAAGCTCTCATAAGGCGTGCCAGCTCATAGGGAACAACAGGGTCCTTGATGCCTGTTGCGTCGATGCGGTAAACGCTCTTGTCTATGCGCTGAACGTCAGCTCCCATTTCATAAAGGATACGCAGAGAAATGGAAACGTCGCTTATGTTCGGTATATTTTCAAGTATGCAGGGACCGTCCGCAAGGATAACGGCAGGGATTATGGCAACTACGGCGTTTTTTGCTCCGCTTATAGTGACCTCGCCCTCAAGACGGCGGCCGCCCTTTATAATAAATTTTTCCAAAACACAACTCTCCTGTAAAACTGCGGATAATGTCCGCAGAAAAAGTGCGGCTGTCCTGACATTATTGCAACAGACAAAACCGCCTTTGATTTTTTGTATTAACTATTATATCACAAACGAAACCAAATTAAAAGTATTTTCAACTGAACATTTTGACGGAAATTACGGCTGACACAAAGAATTTAATGTCAATATCAACAAAATTTAACTATTGTGGTATCAGGCGCAAAGATAAATTCCAACAGGCTGTTACTTTTCTGTAATTTCTGAACATTGCTGTAACCAATGTGTAACCTTTGGAATAAAAGGCGGTTTTACATCATATAATTTGTGAATCCAAATCGTCGGAACGGGTAATTATGCGCCGCAGTTTTTGGGCGCAGTGATAAAAAATATACGCATATGCTCGGAAAGCAGCAGAAATTTTTACAGCGCACCAAATGCGCATATCTGCCATGGAGGAATATATTTTGACAAGCGGTGCTGAATTTTATTTTAAAGGGACAAGAATACGCATTACCTTCGGATTTTTTGCGGTATGGTCGGTGCTGATAATGCAGTCCCCCGTTTCAAAAGCAGGCGAGCTGGCTTTGCTTTCCTGCCTGCTCCACGAAGGCGGGCATATAACAGCCATGGCGGTCATGGGGATAAAGCCACGGAGCCTTACATTTTACAGCGGCGGCATAGGCATGAAAAGCGGAGCAATATTGTCCCCTGCCCGTGAGATATTCATATTGTCGGCGGGGTGTCTGGTAAATCTGCTTCTGGCGCTGGCAGGGACGCTTACGGGCAGCAGGATATTAACGGGGATAAATCTGGCGCTGATGCTTTTTAACCTGCTCCCTCTGCCAAGCCTTGACGGGGGGCGTATCCTGCGCACGGTCGTGGAAGCAATATTCCCTGCCGCTGACATCTCGGGGGTGCAGAACGCTTTTGGCATTGTTATGGGGATCGCAGCGGCGGTGTTTTTCTTTGTCTCAGGGAGCATAAGCTTCACGCTGCCTCTTACGCTGGGGCTGATAGTTCTGGAGGGGCTGGCGGACAGGAGATAGCGTAATATCTACGTCCTGACGGCTTAATACAGGTATCTGTAGGCAAAATCCCGATTTTGAGACACACAAAAAGTTATGAAATTTGTACAAAATCACCTTTGAAGCAAATCGCAAAATATGATATAATTAACATATAAAATAAAGGAAGGATGTTTTATATGAAACGTATCATAAGCGCCTGCTTAGAGCAGACTGTCCGTTTTGAGACTGCGGAAGAGTTTGCCGCATTTTCGTCAGCCATGGATCGCAAGGAAATAAAGTACAAAATTCTTGAAAGTGCCGACCAGCCCGACGGCTCTGTTATAGCAAAGCTCAAAAAGCAGTACAATCATTATGACACGGGAAGCTACATGAGCTGAGGTGATGATATGCTGAAAAAAGGCGATCATGTGGTTTACGGCGGCAGCGAGATATGCGTTGTCAGCGATATTGTAAAAAGGTGCTTTGACGGCGTGAACGAGGAAAACTATCTGAGGCTCGTTCCGGTGGAAACGCCCTCCGCTTCGTATTATGTGCCGGAAAAGAATGCTGAGGCAAGAGTGCGTCATCTTATGGGCCGTGAGCAGGTACTTGCGGTGATAGACGCTATGCCATTGGCATCGGCGCAGTGGAGCGAGAACAGGGACGAACGCAGGCATATGTTTGTAAAGGTGCTCAAAAGCGACGATTATATGCAGATACTCAGCATGATGAAAGGTCTGTACGACGAAAAGCAGAAGCGAGGCGCCTGCGGAAAAGATCTCATCTCTGCCGACGAAAAGGCGTTTGAAGCCGCTTCAAAGCTTATAAACAAGGAATTTTCAATGGCGCTTGGCATTCCTGAGGCAAGCGTGGAGGGATTTATCGAGCAGCGCCTGGCAATGCTCCATGCACAAAATAATAAATAGTACAAAAGCGGAACTGCATAGCAAAACAGTTCCGCTTTTACTTTTATTACTTTTATATGTTATTTTGCAGCCGGTTTAGAAAACACTTCTCCGTCAAAAAGTCTGCCTGAGAACGGGCTGAGCTTTACGGAAAATTCTCCGCCTGCGGGCTTTATCTTCACGCTGCGCTTGACCTCGGTCTTGCCACTGTAGATGTTGCTGTCGGAATTGATAAGCTCTTTAAGATCTGTAAGTCCGTCTGTGGGAATGGTTATGGTCTGCTCCCTGTCGGAGAAATTCAGCAGGCAGATTGTCGTTTCATTCTCCGCACAGCGCTTATATGCAAATACCGAGCGCTCCGACTCATCGGGAAGTATCCACTTGAAGCAGTCGGGGTTATATTCGCCGTTATAAAGGGAGGGACGGGTGGTGTAGAGCTTTTCAAGGTCGGTCATATATCTGAGGAATGAATCGTGGAGGGGATATTTGAGTATATCCCAATCCTGCTCTCTTGTTTCGTCCCACTCTCTGAACTGGGCAAACTCGCCGCCCATGAAGTTCAGCTTTTTGCCCGGGTGGGAATACATATACATATAAAATGCCCTTGCCTGAGGGAATTTCACATCATAATCGCCCCACATCTTCTGAATGACGGTCGCCTTGCCGTGAACGTTTTCATCGTGGGAGATCGGCAGCAGATAAAGCTCATTGTAGAAATACTGCATGGAAAAGGTTATCTTGCCATGGTGATATTTTCTCTCTGCAGGTGGGGTGCGGAAGTAATCGAGAGTGTCGTTCATCCAGCCCAGATCCCACTTGTAGTCAAAGCCAAGGCCATCATACTCAACGGGAGCTGTTACCTTGGGGAATGCGGTGGAATCCTCCGCAATAAGCATTGCGGTGGGGTGGAGGGCATGAAGCCCTGAGTTCATCTTTTTAAGAAAATCAACGGTGCATTTGTTAACGCCACGCTCGGGATCGCCCTGCCAGTATATGGCACGGCTTATTGCGTCCATACGCAGACCGTCGAAATGATATTTTTCAAGCCAGTAGTTGGCGGCGGACTGCAAAAAGCAGCAGACCTCACGCCTTGAATGGATAAAGTTGCAGGTTCCCCACTCGCTGATGGTAACATCGCTGTCGGGGTATTCATAAAGGCAGGTGCCATCGTATTTTGCAAGGGCATAGCCGTCCATGGCAAAATGCACGGGAACGAAATCCATGATAACGCCGATATCGTTCTTGTGGCACTTGTCGATGAGCTTCATAAGCTGGGCGGGAGTGCCGTAGCGTGATGTGGGGGCAAAAAAGCCTGTATTCTGGTATCCCCATGAGCAGTCGGCAGGGTGCTCGCTGAGGGGCATGAACTCGATATGTGTATAATGGTGCTTCTTGACGTATTTTATAAGCTTGTCCGCAATGTCGGAATAGGAATACCAGCCGTTTTCATTATCGGGGTCGGTATGCCAAGAGCCGATGTGCACCTCATAGATATTGAGAGGCTCATTATAGTTCTTGCTGCGCTTTTCCAGCCACTCACTGTCGGTGAATTTGTACTCGTCAAGGTCGGTTATAATGGACGCAAAATTGGGGCGAAGCTCCATTGCAAAGCCGTAGGGGTCGCAGTGCTCCACTCTGCCCAGTGAAGAATAGATGACATACTTATACATCTGACCCTTTTTTGCCTTGGCGGAAAAATACGACCAGACATGACCGTCCTTTATCATATTTTCCTCCTGCCAGTCGTTCCACTCGCCGATTATGGTTATCCTCTCAGCTGAGGGTGCAAAGGTGCGGAAAACAGTGCCGTCGAGGTTGGGGTGAGCGCCGAAAAACTCGTAAGCATCAAAAACATTGCCCATGTAAAACTCGTGCATATCCATATATATCATTCCTTTTTATTAAGATCAAGGGAAATCTGCCTTGCGGCAGGCATCTACAAACTCCTCCATGGAGCGGATAAAATTTTCTGCACTTTCGCTGCCCATTGCGTTTATTATAGCGGAAAGCCTGCTGCGGAGCAGTTCTCTGCCGTTTTCAACATAATCCGAACCTGCATAAGTGGGACTTACCATTATCCTGCGGCGGTCGTTCTCATCGGCGCGGCGGCTGATAAAGCCTTTTTTCTCCAGGGAACGGAGAATGCCTGCCACACGCCCGCCTGTCATATCAAGGGCGGAAACAATATCGCCTGTGGCGATCTCTCCGCCGCCTGCGGTGTAATGGATATAGGACAGCACCTTCATTTCGCCCTGCATGAAGTTTTCCAGCCCCAAGGGAATTTTCATATAATAGTACTGTCGGAGCACTTCTATCAGCTCGTCGGAAAGACCTGCGTCTGCCTTGTCCATATAGCACCTCCCGCAAGATATTTAACAGTGTTAACTAATTTGAGTATAGCATTATTTTCACCGCTTGTCAATAGGGATCAAGCGCCGCCATTTGGCGGTCAAAATGCAAAATTATCATTGCTTTTGAGAGCATATTGTGATATAATAAAAATATATATCGCCGCATGACGGCGCACATGAAAGGAATGCTCGCAATGAATATACTGATAAAGAATATAAAAATGCTCATAAACGGCGGCACTCCCAAGGGGGATATCTGTATTTCGGGGAACAAGATCCTTTCCGCAGGAGTAATTCCCGAGGGGTTTGCGGCTGACAAGGTGATAGACGGCTCGGACAAGCTGGCGATACCCGGTCTTATCAACTGCCACACCCACACCTATATGTCGCTTTTCCGCAATCTGGCGGACGACCTTTCCTTTGAGGACTGGCTTTTCGGCGCAATAATGCCCCGTGAGGATGCCCTTTCCCCCGAAGACGCTTACTGGGGCGCTATGCTTTCCTGCGCCGAGATGATAAAGACGGGAACCACCTGCTTTATGGATATGCACATGTTCCCCGCAATGACCGCCTCCGCTGCGGACAAGCTTGGCATGAGAGCTGTTATGACAAGAGGTCTGACAGGCTCCGACAGGAACGACAAGGATGGCATCAGGCGCTACAATGAGCACATGGACGAGCGTGAGCGCTTCAAGGGCAATGACCGCATCACATTCAAGCTTGGCCCCCACGCTATCTACACCTGCGGCGAGGATTATCTCAGGTGGCTTATCGAAAAGGCTCACGAGACTGAGCAGGAGTTCCACATTCATCTTTCCGAGACCACGACCGAGGTACAGAACTGCTACAAGGAACGCAGCAAGTCCCCCGTGGAATATCTGAACGACATCGGATTTTTGGACATAAAGACCTGCGCCGCTCACTGCGTTCATGTTTCCGACAGCGACATGGATATTCTGGCGGAAAAGCACGTAAGCGTTATCCACAACCCCAAGAGCAATCTCAAGCTTGCAAACGGCACCGCTCCCATTCCGAGAATGATGGAAAAGGGCATAAACGTCTGCATGGGAACGGACAGTCAGGCATCTAACAACGACCTGAACCTGTTCTCCGACATGAACTTTGCGGCTCTGCTCCACAAGGGCGCAACAGGCTGCCCCACCGTATGCACCGCAAAAGAGGTGCTGGACTTTGCGACTGTAAACGGCGCAAAGGCTCTGGGCATACCCGACATCGGCTCGATAGAAGCAGGCAAAAAGGCTGATATTGCCATTCTTGACCTTGACCGTCCCCAGTTCTGCCCACGCAATGACCTGACCTCTGCGCTTATATATTCCGCAAACGGCAGTGAGGTCGATACTGTTATCATTGACGGTGAGGTCGTTCTTGAACACGGCAGGCTCACAAAATTTGACGAGGAAGAGATATACGCTCACGCAAAGGCTGTTGCAGAGAAATTCTGAGTAGAGCTGCAACCGATGACGTTTTGGCGTGTTTGGTTTGTGCATATAAATCGGCATTTGGGAGGAACATCATTATGAACAATAGAATTTTGAAAGGCATTGCATTGATCCTCTTCGGGATACTTCTTTGTATCGGCGGCGGAGAAATAAATAAAACTATATTGCATAGTGTTGGCGATTTTCCGTTTACCTTGCTTGGTTTAATTATTGGAATAGTCGGGCTTGTAATGGCTTTTCGGAAAGATACTGACAAATAAAGTTCTAATTTAGCGGTGTGCTCAGCTATAAAATGCCGGAGGTGAAATATGCTTACATTCGGAAGTGAAAACAGCGAAATAAACAAGCACAGTCGGCTTGCTCCTTTTGTGCTTTCAATAAAAGATGACCCTGACAACAGGCTGAGCATTGTAATAGCCCTGCCGAAGAACTGTCCCGCAGCCGATGAGGACATTGCTGACTCACGGCTGAAAGATATCCTTTCGCACAGCACTCGGGTAATTGAGGACACAGAGCAGCTTTATGAAATAGCTTTCGGGTCATATGTCATTTACCAATGCAGGAATGAAAGCTACACATCATATGACCCGACAGAAGTGATGAAAGGCAAATACCTTGTCATTTTTGAACGCTCCCATTTTCTTGACTATTACGAAAGCGTTATTTTTGACAAGGATACTGGCAATGAAAAGGTCTGCCGAAAGCATTACGGCATCTATGGTGAAAATCACATCATTGATGTTATCTCCAACGAGCCGCCAACTATCAGAAAGATAAACACTTAATAAATAAACCGACAGCAGATATGCTAACGGTATTTACTAAAAATAAAAATCAGAAAGGAAAATAAAAATATGTCAAACACAAGCGAGATAAGAGATCCCGAGCTTTGGGAAAGCGGAGCAAGAAAAATTCAGTGGGTAAAGCAGAATATGCCCCTGCTGAGAGGTATTGAAAAGGAATTTTCCGAGACCAAGCCCTTTGCAGGTCTTAAAATAGCCCTCTCCGTTCATCTGGAGGCAAAGACAGCATACCTTTGCAAGGTGTTGGCAGCAGGCGGTGCGGATATGTATGTTACAGGCTCCAACCCTCTCTCCACTCAGGACGATGTGGCTGCGGCTCTGGTACATGACGGTCTCAAGGTATTTGCATGGTACAATGCCACCGAAGAGGAATATCACCGCCACATCACAAGGGTAATTGAAGTAGGCCCCAACATCATCATCGACGACGGCGGCGACCTTGTTCACCTTATCCACACCGAATACAAGGAGCTTATCCCCAACGTTATCGGCGGCTGCGAGGAGACCACCACAGGCATTATCCGCCTTATTGCCATGAACAGGGCAAAGGAGCTCAAATTCCCCATGGTGCTTGTAAACAACGCTGACTGCAAGCATCTTTTCGATAACCGCTACGGCACAGGTCAGTCTGTATGGGACGGCATCAACCGCACTACCAACCTTATCGTTGCCGGCAAGAACGTTGTTGTTGCAGGATACGGCTGGTGCGGCAAGGGCGTTGCCATGCGTGCAAAGGGTCTGGGCGCTTCCGTTATCGTCACCGAGATAGACCCCATAAAGGCAATGGAGGCTGTTATGGACGGCTTCAAGGTAATGAAGATGGAAGAGGCCGCAAAGGTGGGCGATTTCTTTGTTACCGTAACAGGCTGCGACGGCGTTATCACCGAAAAGAGCTTTATGAACATGAAGGACGGAGCTATCTGCTGCAATGCAGGTCACTTTGACTGCGAGGTAGATGTGGCATGGCTCAGGGACAACTGCGAGACCTCTTGGCTTGCCCGCAACAACATCATGGGCTACAAGCTGAAAAACGGCAGAAGTGTTTACATCATCGCCGAGGGCCGTCTTGTTAACCTTGCGGCAGGCGACGGTCACCCTGCGGAGATAATGGATATGTCCTTTGCGGTTCAGGCAATGAGCGCACTTTATCTGGTAAAGAACAAGGGCAGATTCGATGACATGGTAATCGACGTTCCCCGTGAGGTGGATATGGAGATCGCTCACAGAAAGCTCTCCGCATGGGGCATTGAGATAGACAAGCTCACCGCCGAGCAGGAAGCATATCTGAACAAGGGACTTTGATATCAGAGGTAATATATGAAAAAGATCATCATAGCTGCCGTTCTCGCCGCTGCCATGGCTCTCACAGGCTGCGGCGGCGAAATAACGGAAAAGGCAAACGGTGCGCTGGAGAGCGCTCAGAATGCGGCAGGAGACGCTATAGAGTCAAAGGCTGCAGATTATGTTGACGGTGCGGTGGGCAATATGGAAGTTCCCGATATAGGCGGAGAAACAGAACTTCCCGCTGCGGGCGATATCAACGGATAAGCGTGCTTTATGATACAAAGCCGAAAGGAAAAAAGATGAACGAACCAAATGTAAAAAAGGACAAGGAGCTTTGCCCCGTATATAAAAAATGCAGCGGCTGCCAGCTTATGAACATGACCTACGAGGAGCAGCTCCGCTTCAAGCAGATAAAGGTAGAAAGGCTCATGGGCAAGCTCTGCCGCCCCGAGCTTATCGTTGGCATGGACGACCCTGTTGGCTACCGATACAAGGTCACGGCGGTATATGACTTCAAGGGCGGAAAGTCCCTGTGCGGAGTATATCAGTCGGCAACAGGCGGAGTTATTGACGTTAAGAGCTGTGCTGCGGATAATCCCAAGGCAGACAGCATTGCAAGGCAGATACTTAAAACCGCAAACGCAATGAAGATATCCTTATGGAGCAGCTACGGCGGTCAGGGCTTCCTGCGCTATGCCATGATAAGGATCGCCAAGGGCACGGGGGAGATAATGTGCGTTATCGGCGGCACTGACAATGATTTTCCCTCAAAGAAGCATTTCACTGCGGAGCTTATGAAAAAATGTCCCGAGATAACCTCTCTTGTGTTCACGGTATGCAAGCCCGACAGGATAGCTCCGGGAACAAAATACGAGACGCTTCACGGCAAGGACTACATCGAGGACATCATCTGCGGAAAGAAATTCAGGATATCCCCCAAGTCCTTTGCGCAGATAAATCCCGTGCAGACGGAAAAGCTGTACTCTCTTGCCATAAAATACGCTGCTCTCACGGGAAAAGAGACCGTGATAGACGCATACTGCGGCATAGGCACGCTGAGCCTTATTGCGGCTGACAAGGCAAGGACGGTTTACGGCTGCGAGATAAACCGTGCAGCCATAAACGACGCTGTGATAAACGCAAAGCTCAACAAGGCAGAGAACGTGAAGTTCATCTGTGCGGACAGCGGCGAATTTCTTGAAGAATTTACCGAGGAAAAGCTTCGGGCGGACGTTGTTATAATGGACCCCGCAAGAGCAGGTGCTGACAGGAGATTTCTCTCCAATCTGGTGAAGATCGCTCCCAAGCGCATTGTATATGTTTCCTGCAATCCGGAAACCCAGTCAAGAGACGTGTTCTTCCTTATCAAGAACGGTTATAAGATAAAGAAGCTTTCTCCTGTGGATATGTTTCCTTTTACTTCGCACGTTGAGACGGTTTGTCTGCTGGTGAAAGGCGAAAAATAAGAACATCACTGAAACAAAGATAGTTTTCGGTGAGCTTTATTCAAGGCTCTGCGATGCTTGGGTCAACACGTCGGATCTGACGCAAGATAATATTTTATTTTGCGTGGTATGACATAGTATAAGTTCAGAGAGTGATACAATATATAAAAAGGAAGGAGCCGAAAAATGCAGGACAGACCAATGCTTGAGCTTGAGGAATATATCCGTCAGGGTGAACCCGGACAGGCGGACAGATCTGCCGCATGGAAAACGGCTATCGGTTTGCAGGACGTTGACGGGCTGAAAACCTCCGATTATTTGCTGGAAACCGCCAAGGAGCATATTGAGGGAAAAATAGATATAAAATCGGCTCAGAAGCGTATAGAAAGCTACTATGAGGAGCGCTCGGACCGCAGGAACATCGAAGCTGACACCAAGGAAGCCGACATAGTTTCCGCCAGAATTGCCGAACTTTTATCTGAAAAGACCTTTCAGTTCTCCCCTGCTGAACTTGCCTCCATACACAGGCGGCTTTTCAGCGGAGTTTTTAAGCACGCAGGTCAGTTCAGGACTTACAATATAACAAAAAAAGAATGGGTTCTGAACGGCAATACCGTTTTTTACGCTTCATATGACAGCATAAAGGACACTCTTGACTATGATTTCGGTCAGGAAAAAGCCTTTTCATATGAGGGGCTGGCTCCTGCTCAGGCTATAACGCATATTGCAAAATTCACAGCAGGCATCTGGCAGATACACCCGTTCTGTGAGGGCAACACCCGCACCACGGCTGTTTTTATCCTTAAATATCTGCGCACCTTCGGCTTCTCTGTCAGCAATGACGTTTTTGCCGAAAATTCATGGTATTTCAGGAATGCACTTGTAAGGGCAAATTACAATGACTTCAAAAGCAATATAAGTGCAACGGTGAAATATCTGGAGCTTTTCTTTGAAAATCTTCTGCTCGGATATCATAATGAACTGAAAAACAGATATCTTCACGTTGATTATAAACCTGACAAAAGTACAGAAGAATTTCAAAGTGTCAATAGCAATATTTCAAAGTGTCAAAATGACACTTTGAATGATACTTTGAACTGTTCATTTGAAGAAATGGCAATACTTGCCATTATAAAAAAAGACCCCTATGCCACTCAGAAGCAGATGGCACAGGAAACAGGAAAGTCGGAAAGTACCGTTAAACGCCGAACTGCCGAGCTGCAAAGCAAGGGTATTATCCGCCGTGAAAACGGCAAACGAAACGGCAAATGGGAAATCGTGACGCCATTACAAAAATAAATCCAAAGGATCGGACATGACCATGAGCCACAATAAAGAAGAAAATTTCAATATACGCCCCCTGACCACCGATGATGCAGAGCAGTACAACGCTCTGCTTCGATATGCCTTTCAGGTAACGGAGCAGGAGCTGGAGGAAACGGGCTGGAAGGATGATGAGATAAAGCAGTCAAAATTCCCCGTGCTGCAAAGGGCAGACGTGCTGGGCTGCTTTAATGAGGACGACCTTGTTGCCCAGTTTGCGGTATATCCGCTGGATATGAACATCTACGGCACAGAGTATTCCGTGGGGTTTGTCACCAGCGTATGCACCTACCCCGAATACACGGGTCACGGCATCATGAAGCGGCTTATGATACAAAGCCTCACACGAATGAGGGAAAAGCACCGCTCCTTTGCGCTTTTGTACCCCTATTCTATCCCACTTTACCGCCGCCTTGGGTGGGAGATAATCTCCAACAAGATGACATATGTGGTGAAGGACACCCAGATCCCCCGCAAAAACAAGGAGCCGGGCTATGTCCGCCGTGTGGAATGGGACAATCCCGAATTTATGGCGCTCCACACCCGCTTTGCCGAGAAAACCCACGGCTGCCTTTTCCGCAATGACCTTGCCTGGGAGGAATACTGGCGCTGGGATCATGACGACACTGCCGTTGCGGTATATTACTCCGATGATGATATCCCATACGGCTACATGGTATATCTCATCAACTCGGACATCATGCACATCAAGGAAATGATATATCTTAACCGTGAGGCTCAGCTGGGGCTGTGGGAATACATATATGCTCACGATTCCATGATAGATGAAGTTCACGGCAACAACTACTACAGCGAGCCTATCGCCTTTGAGCTGGAGGACAGCGACATCAAGGAGACTATCCGCCCCTATGCCATGGGCAGGATAATCGACATCGAGCAGTTTTTCGGGCATTACAGCTGCTGCACCCACAAGCCTGCGGTGTGCTTTGAATTTGTGGTGACGGACGAGCTGCTCCCATGGAACAACGGCAGCTTTAAGGTAATGTTCGAGAACGGAAAGTGCCGCATCACCGATGAAGTGCCGCAGTACAGCATGAAGATGACCATAGGCACGCTTACCACCATGCTTATGGGCTACAAGACTGCCGAAAAGCTGTACGGCATGAACAGGATAAGCTCCGCTCCCGAGGCGGTGAAGAGGCTTGATGACACGCTTCTCCACAATATGCCGTACATTTCCGATTACATCTGATGAGGAACTGCAATGAAAGAAAAGCTTTTAAAAGTGTTTGACAAAGCAGCGGACAAAACTGCTGCCCAGAAGCCGACTTCCATAAATGTATTTTTCAGCCACGACAGCTATTACTATAACCTTATCCCCTTAAAGCGCAGTGAAAAAGCTGCAGTTGCAGCAAGGGACAATGATTTTCAGCTTGACGGTTTCCTTATCTTCCCCCTCTCCGCTGTGGAGGATATAAGAAGCAAGGGCAGAAAATACAATGAAATAATGCGTGCTGAGGGTGTATGCAATGATCTTGCCATTCCAGATATCGACATTTCATCAATGAAAAAAGTGTGCAGGCATTTTGAAAAAAGCGGCGAGTGCATTTCCGTTGAGACTGACGATGATTATTACATCGGCAAGATGACGCAGGTCTCGGGAAAGCACATTTTATTTGAATGGTTTGACGCCCGTGGCGAATGGTACGAGCCTGTGCGGATAAAAATTTCGGATATCAGGCTGATAACATATAAGTCAAGATATGTTCAGGTATTTTCAGAACACATTGAAAAAAGGTGATAATATGCAAGCGACCAACTGCGAAAGCTGTGTCAACTATGTTTATGACGAGGATTACGAGTGCTACACCTGCCTTGTAAATCTGGACGAGGACGAAATGTACCGCTTTGTCAACGGCACAAATTATGCCTGTCCCTATTATCGTCTGGACGATGAATACGGCGTTGTAAAGCATCAGATGTGATATGGAGTGATGTGCCATCAGATACGGTAAAATATGCAGGGGAAAATTTATCTCCCGCCCCAACCGCTTTATTGCAAGGGTCGATATTGACGGAGAGGTTCAGGCCGTTCATGTGAAGAACACGGGGCGGTGCAAGGAGCTGCTTACGAACGGCGCAGAGGTAATTATTGAATGCTCCGACAATCCTGCACGCAAGACAAAGTATGACCTTATAGCCGTTTATAAGAACGGTATGCTCATAAATATGGACAGCCAAAGCCCCAACAAGGCGGTGGGTGAATTTATCCCACTGCTTGTTGAAAATGTGACCCTTATCCGCCCCGAGACAGTTTTCGGCAGCTCACGAATAGACTTTTACATTGAGGCGGAGGGACGGAAAATTTTCATGGAAGTCAAGGGCTGCACGCTGGAAAATGAGGGCGTGTGCAAATTTCCCGATGCTCCTACGGAGCGTGGAGTGAAGCATCTGCATGAGCTGATAAAGGCGTGCGAAAGCGGGTATGAGGCGTATATTTTCTTTGTTATCCAGATGGAAAAGGCAGAATATTTCACGCCCAACAGGGAAACTCACCCCGAATTTGCGGACACACTGAAAACGGCTTCGAAAAAGGGCGTTAAGATACTTGCCTACACCTGCAAGGTCTCACCCGATGAAATGGTCATTGATAAGCCCTGCAAAGTAATACTATAACAGGAGTTTTTATGGAAAATCTTACAAATATAAGCGTTATAAAGGATATTTTCGAGCGCCACGGCTTTACTTTTTCTAAAGCGCTGGGTCAGAACTTTATCGTCAATCCCTCCGTGTGCCCCAAAATTGCCGAGATGGGCAACGCAAAGGCAGGCTTCGGAGTTATCGAGATAGGCACGGGCGTTGGCGTTCTCACTCACGAACTGGCTAAGCGTGCGGACAAGGTGGTCGCCGTTGAGATAGACAGCCGACTTATCCCCATACTGGACGAAACTCTGTCGGAGCATAACAACGTGAAGATCATCAATGCGGACGTTATGCAGACTGACCTGAAAAAAGTGATAGAAGAAAATTTCAGTGGTCTTGACGTGGCTGTGTGCGCAAATCTCCCCTATTACATCACCTCGCCTATTATAATGTATCTGCTGGAAAGCCGACTGCCTATAAGATCTATCACCGTAATGGTGCAGAAGGAAGCGGGCACAAGGCTTTGCGCAAAAATGGGCAGCAGAGAATGCGGCGCTGTAACGGCGGCGGTAAACTATTACGCCAAGCCCTCGCTGCTGTTCAACGTTTCCAGGGGCAGCTTTATGCCTGCGCCAAACGTTGATTCCTGCGTTATAAGGCTTGATATACTGGACACTCCCCCTGTGGAAGTATCTGACGAGAAATATTTCTTTAAGGTAGTCCGTGGAAGCTTCTCCCAGAGGAGAAAGAACCTTGCAAACTCCCTTTCCTCGGCAATGGGAATGGAAAAGGCGACGGTCATAAACGCCATAAGGGAAGCGGGACTGAGTGAAAATATCCGCCCCGAACAGCTGTCGCTTCAGCAGTTTGCGGACGTATCCAACAGGCTTATGAAGATAGAAAGGGTGTAATTATGCTGCAAATGACAAAGGGCTGCTACGTGCCTCTTGCAGATAAGCTCTGCGAGCAGTACAGCGAAAAGGACGGCTGCTTTACCGCAAACATAAACGGGGACAAAATAGAAAAGCTGATGCGTGAATACATCTCCATGCAGAAGGACAAGGTGTTCTTTATACTGGAGATCCCCGCAAGTGAAGCCGATGAAAAAAAGCTCCGCCAAAATTCCTCCGACCCTATGCACAAGGACGTTTATTACATGGATTTTCTTACAGCAAAGGAAGCAAATGAGCTGCTGGACTGCTACGGCGACCTGCTTATAAACGACGGTCTGAGCTGCTGCGGCTTCGGCTGCCATGACGATAAGTCGGAGATAATGAAAAATAAGTATAACGAGATCACTGTGTGGACAACAGAACCGCAGAAATATCACAAGCTGATGAAAAAATATGCACCTCAGGTCGAAAGCTGCAAAACTGCGTGGGAAACATTTTCCGACACCACAGCAGGCGAGTGCATAAGCATAGAGCTGGACGGAATAAGCGTATATGACCTGCCTGAAAGGCTCAAGAGCATGGGGCTGTATCTGGCAGAACAGGAGGAAGAATAAAAATGAATATGAAAAGAACATTAGCTACCATCACTGCGGCTGTTATGCTGTTATCCTTTTCGCCTGCTGTTTACGGTGAAGAGCTTATAAGCTTTTCTGTTGAGGAAGAGACCGCTCCTGTGGCAAATCCCCACAAGGGCTGGGTGCAGTATGTGTATTCCGACTGGGACATCACAAGCCCTGAGACAGGCATAAAAAGCAATCCCACATGGAAATTTACAAACGTTGTTTATACCCGCTTCCCGTGGAGCGATATCGAGACATCAAAGGGTGTATATGACTGGTCAAAGGTGGAGAAATGGGCTGAATTTTGCGCCGAAAACGGCAAGACCTTTGCTTTCGGCATTATCCCCTGCGATTCGGGCGCTGACTGCAAAGACGGATATGTGCCACAATATGTTTATGACGAGGGCTGCGAATATGTCATTGCAAAGACATCAAGCTTTTACAGCGAGGACGGCGTTCAGCGTGTGCCTGTGTGGTCGGACGAAATATACATCTCGGCAGTGGAGCGTCTGGCGCAGGCGGTGGCTGAGAAATATGACGGCGACCATCGAATTGAGTTCATAGACATACGCAGCCTTGGCAACTGGGGCGAATGGCACACCTATGGGCTTGAGGGAAGCGAGATGCCCTCGGTTGATGTACAGAAGCAGTACATCAAAATATGGGCAGACGCATTTGACCACACTTTGCTTGCGCTGAATGTCAACGATGAACGTTACAGCGAGACAGCGGAATATGCCGTTTCATTGGGTATGACACTGAGACGTGACGGGCTTGTGGGCATAGAGGGCTGCGAAAAATATCTTGCTCCGGCATATGAAGCAAAGCTTCCCACCATCGGCGAGACCTGCTACGGCTACACATATATGCGTGACAACGGCAAATGGACTGACAATAAGCTCACAAAGGCAGTAAGGGGCGGTCATCTTACATACATGGCTCTTGCGGGCGGAGTATATGACGGATACGAAATGTACAAGGAAAGGACAACCGCTGTAACCACGCTCCAGAACGAACTGGGCTACAATTTTGTTGTAAAAAGCGCTTCTGTGGCATATGATAACGGTAAGGCTGTTATCACGCTTAAAATAAAGAACGAGGGGCTTGATACCCAGCATTTCGATATGCGGCTGAAAATTGCGGCCACGGATAAAAAGGGCAGGAATGCACGTAAGATATGCGGCAAAAGCTTTTTGATCAAAAGCGGCAGCTTTGAGGCAGGCAAAACAAAGGTCTATACCTTTACAACAGATGCAGACAAAATACCCGAGGGAGCTTATCTGGCGGCGGGACTTTCCGATGAAAGCGGCTGTACTGTGCGCTTCGGCAACAAGCACACCGCTTCAAACGGCTGCCTTATTCTTGGAAAAGCCAGATGAAATCGAAGAGTTATCACAAAGACAATAAATGAACAGCATAAAAATATTTTAAAATTTATTGTCATAACAAATCAATAAATTTACAGAACATTAGGCGACAAAGCAAAAATGTGTCAAAAAATTGGGTTATAATTACTATGGAAAGTAGTCAGCGGATATCGCTGCTTAATATAAAAGTTCAGCCGAAAAAGCCGAACTGAAAGGAGCTTTTCGGAATGTATAACCCACCGAAAATGATCGTTGATCTGAATGCGCAGATCCTGCCCGATATGGGCTGCGGCCCCGAAAGCTGCTCTGAAGCGGCTCAGATACTTGTAAAACTCGGCGAGCAGGGCGTAACTCACGTTGTCGCCGCACCTCGCTTTAACAGATATGATGAATCTGTCCCCCACTTTATCACAAGGCGTGGGGAAGCTATGGCAAAGTTCAGCGCTTATCTTTCTCAGAACAGAATGAGTCACGTTCCCCAGCTTGTAATGGGGGCGCTGGTAAGCTTTACCGACAATATGGCTGATGAGCCTGAGTTGGAGAGCCTTTGCATAAGCGACACAAATTATATGCTGGTGGAGCTGCCCTCCGTTCCCGCTACGGAGGAGCTTATCGGCAGCTTCAAAAAGCTTGCATTCGGCGGAAGAGTTCGTCCGCTGCTTGCACACATTGAAAAATATGCGGCTTATGCCGATGAAGAAGCCCTGGCGGAGCTTTTCTCCTCCGCTTCGGGGCAGATAAACTGCGACTCCGTTTTCAGCACCGCAGGCATAAGGTATGCGGCCCGCCTTATCAAGGGCGGAAGCATATGCGGTCTTGGCAGCGGAAGATGCAGCCTTGATGATCCTCCGAGATACTCGGAAGCTCGCAAGAAGCTTTCACGAAAGCTGGGTGCGGCGCTTTTCAACGAATCTGTAAGCAGATCCGAGGCAGTGCTTAGCAACGGGGACATCATAAAACCTTGATAATCCGTCAGAAAGGAAATATGTCATGGAAAAATTTGCACGGGTCTCGTCTGTCAACAGGGAGGCTAAATGTCCCGAAAAGATAATCGAGCTGGCTGAGGACAATTACAGCGCATATATAAACGAGGCGGCTGAGATGATACTCTCATCGGGAAAGCCCGTTGTTCTGCTCTCCGGCCCCTCAGGCTCGGGCAAGACCACAGCGGCACTGCGCATAGAAGCCCGTCTCAGGGAGCTTGGCAGGACTGCCCACACTCTTTCCATGGATAACTATTTTCTGCCCATATCCGATAAAAACAGGCATGAGCTTCCCCGTGACGAGGAGGGGAACATTGACCTTGAATCGCCGATGAGGCTGGATATCCCGCTTTTTACGGAGCATCTGAAAAAAATAGCCGCCTGCGAGGAATTTGAAATGCCCCGATTTAATTTTGCGGCTCAGTCAAGAAGAGAGTCTGTTCCGTTTTTGAGAAAGCATGGGGAGATAATCATAATCGAGGGTATTCACGCCCTTAATCCCGATGTTACGGGCAATGACGAGGGCTTTGCGCTGCATATGTATATATCTGTCCGCACCTATCTTAAAGCGGCTGACGGCAGCCTTATGCACCCTGCGCAGATCCGTCTTATGAGGCGGCTCTGCCGTGACAGTCTTTTCAGGAAGCGAAGCTATGCGGATATATTCCGTATGTTCGGCAGCGTTTCCCGTGGCGAAAAGCTGTACATCACGCCCTACAAAAAGCGTTCGGATTATGACATTGACACATTTATGGCATATGAAGCCTCGGTCTATAAAAATTTTCTGTATGACAATATTCTTGCTCAGGCGCATGATGAGCTGGCTGATTTCCCCTGCTGCGCTCAGATCTTACAGTTTCTGGGTGAGCTGAACGCCATTGACCCCAAATATGTGCCGTCTGCTTCGATGATACGTGAGTTTATCGGGGGAAGTGAGCTGAAATACTGATAAACATACCATTTGACTTTTGCAAAAAAAAGGCATATAATATATAAGTACAAACAAGACTAAAACGGTCTTGATTTATATGTATGGGAAAGGATGTTTCAAATGAGCGAATGTACGCATAACTGCTCCTCCTGCGGCTCGGAATGTGCCGAGAGAAAATCTCCCCAGAGCTTTATCGAAAAGCTGGGCGAGGGCAGCAGCGTTAAAAAGGTAATAGGCATCGTAAGCGGAAAGGGCGGCGTTGGAAAGTCGCTGGTAACAGGTCTTATGGCTTCCGCTTTTGCAAAGAAGGGTCTGCACACCGCCGTGCTGGACGCTGATATCACAGGCCCCTCCATCCCCAAGATGTTCGGCATTACCGAGAGGGCTACAGGTACCGACAAGGGACTTATCCCTGTACGCAGCAAGGGCGGCGTTGATGTAATGAGCATCAACCTGCTGCTGGAAAACCCCTCCGATCCTGTTATCTGGAGAGGCCCTGTTATTGCAGGTGTTGTAAAGCAGTTCTGGAACGAGGTAATCTGGAACGATGTTGACTATATGTTCGTTGATATGCCTCCGGGAACAGGTGATGTTCCTCTGACAGTTTTCCAGTCCATTCCTGTTGACGGCGTTATCATAGTAACATCTCCTCAGGATCTGGTAAAGATGATCGTGGGCAAGGCTGTTGGCATGGCACACCTCATGAACATTCCCATTCTGGGCATTGTAGAGAACATGAGCTATGTTGAATGTCCCGACTGCGGAAAGAAGATCAATCTGTACGGCGAGAGCCACACTGCGGAAGCTGCTGCGGAATATGGTCTGAAGGTGCTGGGCAGTCTGCCTGTTGACCCTGCCATAGCGCAGAGCTGCGACAGCGGAAATATTGAGGCAGTTGAAGACAAGTGGCTTTCCGAGGCTGTAAAGGCTGTTGAGGAAGCACCTGCAAAGCCTAAGGCATAAAAAATTATCCGTCTCTCTATGAGGGGCGGATTTTTTATGGCAAGTAGAGTGGCAAATGAAAAAATCAGCACAAATAAGTACAAAGGTAAAAAGTTTAGTCCAGCTTTTCAAAGGTGGCGGGAGCCCAGAGGGCGGAGCCTTCTGGTCGTCCTTGCCGCAGTGGTAAACTACGTTTACCTACGAAATCCGTTTGCGAAAGGCTTGAATGATTAAAACGTTAGCCGACAAACTAAAAATCCCCAAAGCCGCCTGCACCGAAAATTCAAAAGCTTGCAAACAAATATCATCTATCAACATAAACTAAAAACTTTATCATGCAGGCGGCTTGAAACTGAGAGCTATTTTGAAAAAATAGCATTTCTGCTTTCCGCCGTTAGGCGCAGGTACGGACATATCTGCATACCAATTTAATCCATCCGTACCTGATGCAAAGGGGACACCTAAGGGAAGAGGGGGGAAAACAAAACCCTACAAAAGCGGGCATTCCCCCCTCTCCCCTACGGTTTCTCCTCTGCACTCCTCTTCCCTACCCTCTCACCCCAACTTTGCCCGCTTTTACCGTTGTGCTTCACTTCTCTTTTTTGACTCCTATGTTTGACATTCTTTAACCTCTTTCACCGCCGTGCATTTCATTTGCGGTCTGGCGGTAAGCTTGCGAGTGCATTCGTTCGTTTTGTATATCTCTGAATATGTATCTTTTCAATAGTACGTACCGAAAGACAATATGTGTCGTTCCGACACAACAGAAATCAAATCCTATAAAAGCGGATATTTTGCTTGCCGACGAGTCCGAACCACATTTATTTATTTGCACTCATTTCCACAAAAACAAATGGTCTGCTGCAAAAATGCAGCAGACCATTATTATCGCTTTAAAATCAATATGCCTTGCCCCAGTAAACCATGCACTTTGCAGGTTTGCCGCAGCATACACACTTGTCGGAAAGATTCTCCTGCTCAAAGGGGATACATCTGGAACCTACACCTGTAACTTCCTTTACCTTATCCTCACAAGCCTCGTCGCCGCACCACATAGCCTTGATAAAGCCGTCGCCGTTCTTTTCAAGCGCTTCGGTTATCTCGTCCATGGTCACGCAGGAATAGGTGCGTCTCTCACGGTTCTCGAGTGCTGCCTTGTAAAGTCCGTCATGTACCTCGGTAAGCTTGGTCTTAACGGTATCTGCGATGCCGTCCAGAGATACAAAGCTCTTCTCACGGTTGTGACGTGTTACTATTACGCACTGGTTCTGCTCGATATCCTTGGGGCCTATCTCAATTCTCAGAGGAACGCCCTTCATCTCGTACTGAGCAAACTTCCAGCCGGGAGAGTTGTCGCTGTCATCGACCTTTACTCTGATGCCTGCTGCCTTGAGGATATCTGCCACCTCGTTAGCCTTGTCGAGAACGCCCTCCTTGAACTGCTGGATAGGAACGATAACTGCCTGAATGGGTGCTACTGCGGGAGGAAGAACAAGTCCGTCGTTGTCGCCGTGGGTCATGATAACTGCGCCGATAAGACGGGTGGTCACGCCCCAAGAAGTCTGGTGAGGATATACCTTCTTATTGTCCTTGTCGGTGAACATGATATCGAAAGCCTTTGCAAAACCGTCGCCGAAATAGTGGGAGGTTCCTGCCTGGAGAGCCTTGCCGTCGTGCATAAGAGCCTCTATTGCGTAGGTTGCAACAGCGCCTGCAAACTTATCGCTCTCGGTCTTTCTGCCCTTTACAACGGGCATTGCAAGGTACTCCTCGCAGAACTGAGCATATACGTTCAGCATACGCTCGGTCTCTTCGATAGCCTCCTCAGCTGTTGCGTGAATGGTATGACCCTCCTGCCAGAGGAACTCTCTTGAACGGAGGAAAGGACGGGTGGTCTTTTCCCATCTTACAACGCTTACCCACTGGTTGTAGAGCTTGGGCAGGTCACGGTAGGAATGAACGATGTTTGCGTAATGCTCGCAGAAAAGTGTCTCGGAAGTGGGGCGGACACAAAGTCTGTCCTCCAGCTTCTCGTTGCCGCCCATTGTTACCCATGCAACCTCGGGAGCAAAGCCCTCAACGTGGTCTTTCTCCTTCTGGAGCAGGCTCTCGGGAATGAACATAGGCATGCAAACATTTTCATGACCTGTTGCCTTGAACATACCGTCAAGGATATGCTGGATATTTTCCCAGATAGCATATGCGTAGGGGCGGATCACCATGCAGCCCTTTACGCTTGTGTATTCTACCAGCTCAGCCTTTTTGCATATATCGGTGTACCACTTTGCGAAATCCTCGTCCATTGAGGTTATCGCATCGACCATTTTCTTGTTATCCTTTGCCATTTGGATTCTCCTTTTCATCATCTTTATAATCGTCGAGGTTCATTTCGCCCTCGTAAATGTCATAGACTTTATAATTATCCTCCACCCTTGCGGGACTCGGCTCGGCCTTGTCATCGGGGATATTTTTCTTTTTCTTGCCTGAGATGCTGTCCCACGCCTTATCAACGGCGGCAGCCATCTTGGGGAGAAATGTGGTGAGCAGATATATGAGCACCATGGCGATAATGCCGGTTATAAGCGCAGACCCCAGCGGCATAGCTGAACCCGAAGCTGTCGTATCAGCAGCCGTAGTCTCGACAACTGTGGTCTCTGCCGCAGTATCATCTGCAAGAGCTTCCGAAACGATAGCTTCAGCGGTGCTTGTCTCCATCAAAGCCGACCTCCCTTCATGAGTAAACATATTTTAAATTATAGCACATATTTTCCCTTAATTCAATAGTTATTTTATAAATTTGCCGACAAGGAGACAAAGAAAAGCTGCCATGTGACCCATGACAGCTTTCGGATTTGATCATTTATCAGACATCAATGCCTCTGGTCATAACTTCCATGCACATTCTGCCGTTGTGATAAGGGCACTTCCACTCGTTTACCATGGTGAATTTGAGCATGGGCTTGCCGTTGTAATCAACTTCTGCCCACCATTCGCTGCCCTTGCGCTTGTCTATCTGGACATCTCTTATCCATTCCCATACCTTGCCCGCAGCTTCAAGGAACTTCTTGTCGCCGCCGTGCTGATATGCGTTGATGAAGCCCACAACAGTCTCTGCCTGAACCCACCATACACGCTTCTTGTCTATCTCGGTCTTGTCTCTCTCGTTGTTGAGGGAGCCGTTCTCGTATGCGATATTGTAAATGTTGTTGGAAATTCTAAGGTTAATGTTCTTCCACTTCTCAATGTAGTCCTTGTCGCCCATTACGTCGCAGGCACGGTCAAGGAGCCATGTTGCTTCGATATCATGGCCGTAGGAATGGATATCGCCGATAACGTTCAGCTCACGGTCAAAGAATACCAGCAGCTTGTTGTTCTCGCTGTCAAATATCTTGTTCTCGGTGATATCGAGGAGAAATTTAAGTCTTGCCTTTACTCTCTCGTCTCCGCTTGCCTGGAGCAGAACGGTGTAGCCCTCGATAAGGTGGAGAACGGTGTTCATGGTCTTGTCTGCCATAAGTCCGTTTTCGCTGAGAGCGTCGTTTTCGATAAGCTTCCAGTTCTTGTCGAAAGCTTCCATATAAGCCACATCATCGGTGCACTTTTCCTCAACTGTGTTAAAAAGCTCAAAAGCAAGGTCGAGAGCTTCCTTATCCTTGCAGGCAAGGTAATATGTGGAAAGGGCATAGATAGCAAAAGCCTGATTGTAGGTGTGCTTCATGCTGTCCATAACTGTGCCGTCGTAGTTCATCATCCAGTAAACGCCGCCGTTCTCACGGTCAACGCAGTGGTTTTTCAGGAACTCATATGCGTGCTTTGCGTTGTCAAGGTTCTTTTCGCCGCCGATGGTGCGGTAAACAGAGGAATAGAACCAGAGTATTCTGGAATTGAGGATAACGCCCTTGCCGCCCTTTTTATCAAGGTTAAGGTCGTTGTCCATCTGACCGTAAAAGCCGCCGAACTCATCGTCTCTGAGAGCGTCCCAGAAAGGGATTATATGGTTTTCAAGCTCATTTTTCACTTCGTTTATAAGCATTTTATTTCTCCTCCTGACATATAATACTAATCTTCTATCAACCTACAGACAAATCCTCGGCTGAAATAAGCCCATTCTTCGTCAAGCTCCCTTGCCGGGCGGCAAGCCCGCCTGCGGTCGCTTTCCCAGACTGGTCTTATTTCATCTGTCGGCTTTGCCTATAGAACGATTGAAGATTAGTATAAACAGCTTCTCCGAAAACACGCAGAGCATATTTTCGGAGAACACAGTTTTTACTTTAAGTCTCTGCCGCAGCAGTTCTTGTACTTCTTGCCGCTTCCGCAGGGGCAGGGATCGTTTCTGCCGACCTTCTTTACACGGCGGGGTTCGCTCTGATAGCTGCCGTCGCCCTGGGTCTCCATAGGCTGAGCAACTCTTTCTCTCTGAGGCTCCTCATTGTTCTTTATCTGGATAGTAAAGAGCAGTCTTACGGTATCCTCACGGATAGACTCGATCATTGCGTCGAACATCTCAAAGCCCTCGTAACGGTACTCGACAACGGGGTTCTTCTGAGCAAATGCACGCAGACCGATACCTCTTCTGAGCTCTTCCATATCGTCGATATGAGCCATCCACTTAAGGTCAACCACCTTGAGGAGGATAACTCTCTCAAGCTCTCTGAGCATATCGCTGCCCATTTCCTTTTCACGCTTGTCATAGTATGCAAGCGCTCTGTCGGTAAGGAGCTGGATAATATCGTCCTTGGTTATCTTGCCAAGCTCTTCGGGAGTGTATTTGAAATCATCGGGAGTGGTGAGCAGGCCTGCAAAATGAGCCTTCAGACCGGAAAGGTTCCACTCATCGTGAACGGAGCCGTCGATGATGTAAAGATTTACGCCGTCAACGACCCAATCCTTAATCATCTTAAGGATATACTCGTGGATATCCTCACCGTTGAGAACCTTTGCTCTCTGCTCATAGATGATAGCTCTCTGTGTGGACATAACGTCGTCGTAGTTGAGGACGTTCTTTCTGATAGCAAAGTTTCTGCCCTCCACCTTCTTCTGGGAGGATTCGATGACCTTGGAGAGCATCTTGGACTCGATAGGCATATCCTCGTCCACGTTCATGTTATTCATCATCATCTGGAGACGGTCGCCGCCGAACAGTCTCATAAGGTCGTCCTCCAGTGAGAGGAAGAAACGGCTCTCGCCCTCGTCTCCCTGACGGCCTGCACGGCCTCTCAGCTGGTTGTCGATACGTCTGGACTCGTGGCGCTCGGTGCCGAGGATAAACAGACCGCCTGCTTTTCTTACCTCGTCAGCCTTGCCCTTGATCTCGTCGGCGTGCTTTGCGTAAAGCTTCTTGTATTCCTCACGGGCGCTGAGGATAGCCTCGTCATCGGTATCTGCGTAGCTGATAGCCTCGCTGATGATCTCGTCCTCGTAGCCCATGCGCTTCATATCAGCCTTTGCAAGGAACTCGGCGTTACCGCCAAGCAGGATATCGGTACCACGGCCTGCCATGTTGGTCGCAATGGTAACTGCGCCCAGCTGACCTGCCTGTGCAACGATCTCCGCTTCCTTTGCGTGCTGCTTTGCGTTGAGGACATTGTGCTTGATGCCCTCCTTGGAAAGCATCTTGGAGAGTATCTCGGACTTTTCGATGGAGATAGTACCAACCAGAACGGGCTGACCCTTGGCGTGGCACTCCTTTATCTGCTCAATAGCTGCTCTGAACTTTGCAGCCTCGGTCTTATAAACAACATCGGGGTGGTCGATACGCTGAACGGGACGGTTTGTGGGGATCTCGATAACGTCCAGCTTGTAGATCTCCCTGAACTCGTCCTCCTCGGTCATAGCTGTACCTGTCATACCGGACAGCTTGTGATAGAGACGGAAGAAGTTCTGGAATGTGATGGAAGCAAGGGTCTTGGACTCGTGATTTACCTTTACGCCTTCCTTTGCCTCGATAGCCTGGTGGAGACCGTCATTATAGCGGCGGCCCATCATAAGACGGCCTGTGAACTCGTCAACGATAACGATCTCGCCCTCGTTTACAACGTAGTCGATATCCTTCTTCATAACGCCGTTTGCCTTGATAGCCTGGTTGATATGGTGAAGAAGTGTGGAGTTCTCAGCGTCGTACAGGTTCACGATATTGAAGTATTTCTCAGCCTTCTTAACGCCCTGACGGGTGATAGTGGCTGTCTTTGCCTTTTCGTCGATGATGTAGTCGCAGTCCTCTGCGATCTCTTCCTGATCGGTCTTTGTGTCCATTTCGGCAACAACAAAGGGCTTCAGGGTCTTGGCAAACTTGTCTGCCATGGTGTACATCTCGGTGGACTTGTCGCCTCTGCCCGAAATGATAAGAGGAGTTCTCGCTTCATCAATAAGGATAGAATCGACCTCATCGACGATAGCAAAGTTGAATTCTCTCTGAACCTTTTCGTTCTTGTAGATTACCATGTTGTCACGGAGGTAGTCGAAACCAAACTCATTGTTGGTTCCGTAAGTAATATCGCAGTTGTAAGCCTCACGGCGCTGGTCGTTGTTCATGTCGTGGAGGATGCAGCCGATAGTAAGACCTAAGTATCTGTAAACCTTGCCCATTTCCTCGGACTGGGACTTTGCAAGGTAGTCGTTAACGGTAACGACGTGAACGCCGTTGCCTGTAAGGGCGTTGAGGTAAGATGCGCAGCAGGCAACGAGGGTTTTACCTTCACCTGTTCTCATCTCGGCGATTCTGCCCTGATGAAGAACGATGGCACCGATTATCTGCACGGGGAAGGGCTTTTTGCCCAGAACTCTCCATGCGCCCTCTCTTACGGTCGCAAGAGCCTCGGGGAGGATATCGTCAAGAGTTTCGCCGTCTTCAAGTCTTTTCTTGAACTCAGGTGTCTTGGCTTTCAGCTCAGCCTCGGTGAGCTTGCCGTATTCTTCGTCCAGATCAAGCACCTTCTGCTTGATAGGGTCGATCTTTTTCAGTTCTCTTTTACTGTAGTTTCCGAAAAGTCCGTCTAAAATTCCCATTCGTTTTATTCCACCTTAAAAATTTATTTTTACACGGATGTTCCCCTGCCGCTGCAGGGACAGACAGGGCCGTACAATTTGCACTTATAATACATTATACCGCAAAACAAATCCCCTGTCAACAACTATTTTGAAACCTTAACGTTGTGGGGGAAATCATTACAAAAGACGCAAATATGGCTATAGAAACCGGTACAAATAGATGAACGGGGTTCAGTACACGGCAGAAAGTCAAATGCAGGGAGGTAAAAAAGCGGGGGATAGGGGTTCAAGGAAGCTATCTTATACCATTCTGCCCGATCCTGCGGCAGCTGCTGCCGCACATAACAGATTATATCTCACAATATCCCTATACTCAGGCTTTGCCATATAATAAACATACTGCTCCGCCAGATCGGGGAAGATGTTTCCCCTGCCCTCCAGTTTGAAATTATTATATCCCATTGGCACATATTTGGTATATATCGCCTGGGGTGACACATGAAGCGGCGAATTTCTGCGGGTAAATGCGTTATTTTTCATATGCGGACACTGCCACTCCTCTATCTTTGCAGTTCCCGCCTGTATCTTCGCCAGCTCCGCAGGATCGCAGTGCTCCAGCTGATATTTGCCTATATAGCGGTAATGCTCACCTCTTCTCTGACAGTTGGGTGTGCAGACTGCGTTCACAAGTATCTCGCACTTATCCTTATGTGGTATTTTCGCAAGCGTATCAAAGTCATTGTTATAGTTATAGTCCAGCACCACAAGGCTGTAGTCTTTTTCAAGCTCGCTTTCCAATGTTGGCAGATCTCTTATCTGCTTGCAGGTGGAGGAGATTATCTTCATATTTGGGTGACGCTTCCTGATATGCTCCTCCAGCAGGGGCGAAAAGACTATTGCCTCGTTCATGCCGTTGTCGGCGATATCCAGCACACGGTTGCAAACAGGGTCATTCAGATGCTCACGGGTAAGGAGAGGGTTTGTAAGCGTCAGGCGGCAGGGCACTCCCAGAGAATTGAATCTGCCGAGATACTGGGGGACAAGCTTATCCACGGTTTGCATATCCATATATCCTGCCATGATGCGTCCGCCGTTCCATATCATGGGGAAACAGTCGAAAACGCTCGCTATCTCCACGCCGTCGTAAAACATCCGGGGCATACGCTTTATCATTGAAATAAGGGTCATATTCATGCTGCCGTTGAATCTGTCAACAAAATTGGGCAGGTGAAATCTTACGCTCATATGCACACTTCCTTAAAGGTATTTACCCTATTATAGCACACGGCGGCAGGAGTTTCAACAGTTCATGCCATTTACGCAATGAAAATACCGTGTTTTTTGATTTTTTATCCCTTGACACAGCGGCGAATTTATTATATAATATATACTCAGGAAATTATATCTGTATATATATGTACGATTGAAAGGATGGTCATATAAATGGCAGTCAAGAAGATTAGAATGTCCGCCGAAGGTCTCAAGGATCTGGAAAAACAGCTTGAATATTTAAAGAATGTACGCCGTGCAGAGGTCGCTCAGAAGCTGAAGGAAGCACGTTCCTTCGGAGACCTTTCCGAGAACGCTGAGTACGATGAAGCAAAGAACGAGCAGGCTATTCTGGAAGCTGAGATCGTTGACGTTGAAATGAAGATCAACAACGCTGAGGTCGTAAGTGATTCCGACCTTTCCACCGATGAGATCGGCGTTGGTTCTTATGTTAAGCTCAAGGATCTGGAGCTGAACGAGGTAATGGAGCTTCAGATAGTCGGTTCCACCGAGGCTGACCCCGAGAACAACAAGATCTCCGAGGACGCTCCCATCGGCATTGCCGCTCTCAAGAAAAAGGTGGGCGATATCCTGGAGGTAGAGGCTCCCATCGGCGTTATCAGAATGGAAGTTCTGGAGATCAGCAAGTAATATTATTGCAAAGGAATGTGAATAATGGCAGAGGAACAGCTCAAGGAAAACACTTCTCCCGAGGAGCCTGAACAGACCGAGGAAGAAGTACACGAATTAAAGAGAATAAGAATGGAAAAGCTTGAAAAGCTCAAGGCTGAGGGCAAAAACCCCTTTGAGATAACAAGCTTTGACTACAATATAAAGAATGCGGAGATAAGAAAGCAGTATTCCGAGCTTGAAGCAAAGCTCACCGCTCAGTACGGCGACGATGCCGAGGCTCTCAAGGCTGCTCTTGACGAGAACCGCATCAATGTTAAGATCGCAGGTCGTATCATGACCTGGAGAAACATGGGCAAGGCTAACTTCATCGACGTTCGTGACAGCACCGACCGTATGCAGGTATATGTGCGCATGAACGACATCGGCGAGGAGCAGTTCAAGGAGTTCAAGACCTGGGACATGGGCGATATCGTTGGTGTTGAGGGCTTTGTTTTCAAGACCAGAACAGGCGAGATAACCGTTCATGCTCAGAAGATAACACTGCTCTCCAAGTCCCTGCTGCCCCTGCCCGAAAAGTGGCACGGTCTCAAGGATCAGGACACCCGTTACCGTCAGAGATACGTTGACCTTATCGTTAATCCCGAGGTTGCCGAGACTTTCAGAAAGCGTTCAAAGATTATCGCTGCTATCAGAAGATATCTTGACGCGCAGGGCTTTATCGAAGTAGAAACTCCCATGCTGGTTGCAAACGCAGGCGGAGCTTCCGCAAGACCTTTCGAGACACACTACAATGCTCTTGATGAAGATGTTCGTCTGAGAATATCTCTGGAGCTGTACCTCAAGCGTCTTATCGTAGGCGGTCTTGACAGGGTTTACGAGATAGGCAGAGTTTTCAGAAACGAGGGTGTTGACACCAAGCACAACCCCGAGTTCACTCTTATGGAGCTTTATCAGGCATACACCGATTACCACGGCATGATGGACCTTGCCGAGAACCTTTACCGTCACTGCGCACTTGAAGTATGCGGCACCACAAAGATCACATACGGCGGCGTTGAGATCGACCTGGGCAAGCCCTTTGAGAGACTTACCATGGTCGAGGCTGTAAAGAAGTATTCAGGTGTTGATTTTGAGGCTATTAACACTATCGAAGAAGCCCGTGCGGCTGCTGACGCTCACCACATCGAATACGAGCAGAGGCACAAGAAGGGCGATATCCTTAACCTGTTCTTTGATGAATTTGTTGAGGAGCATCTTGTTCAGCCCACATTCATTATGGATCACCCCGTTGATATCTCTCCCCTTACAAAGAAGAAGCCCGACAAGCCCGAATACACCGAGCGTTTCGAGCTGTTCATCACAGGCAGAGAGATGGCAAACGCATATTCCGAGCTGAATGACCCTGTTGACCAGCGTCAGAGATTTGAGGCTCAGGAAGAGATGAAGCGTCTGGGCGACGAGGAAGCAAACAGCATTGATGAGGATTTCCTCCGTGCGCTGGAGATCGGTATGCCTCCCACAGGCGGCATCGGCTTCGGTATCGACAGACTTGTTATGCTTCTCACTGACAGCAGCGCTATAAGAGACGTTCTGCTGTTCCCCACCATGAAAACACTTGACAAGTAATGTCAGGAACTTACTGAAATGCAAATGGGCAATCCTTTTATGGGGTTGCCCATTTTGGGAAACTCAGAAAATAAAACGCCCAAATTTACAGACAAAAAATCAGAACCTGTCTTCATAAGAAATGTGTGCGGATTTTCGAGCATAATTTTGTTGCAGAGTAGGCAAAAATCCGCAGGCGGGCTTTCGCCCGGCAAGGATTTTTAACGCAGTCTGCGGCAAAATTTGCCGAAAAGACGTGCGCATATGCTTGTGAAGACGGGTTCTTATATAGCTATTTTCTTGTTAATGGAAGAAAGCAATAATTTGCAGTTTATCAAACACATTCAAAAACAGAAGGAGAAATTCAAATGAATACCGAACAGTTTTTTTCAAAAATAATGGACATCTGCGACTGGGACAGGACAGGCAATGATAAGGAAATTTTAAGCCCGTTGATCGAATACCTGTCATGTCAATCCGATGATGAAATATATTCTTTTGATGATATCATGGCAGAATTATTATATGGTCTCGACACGAAGAAAAACTTTAAAACAGCTTGCAAATACTATGACCATTCAGATGATACTTTTTTATATTCGAGATGTGTTGCGCTGATAAATGGCGCAGATTATTATAAAAAGGCTCAGCAGGGAAAAGCCAAAGACCTTTGGACATCGGAATTTGAAGCCATTTTATATGTACCCCAAGCAGCCTGGGCAAAAAAGCATGACTGCGATCAGAATGACTATCCCCATTTGACTGCACTTTGTTACGAAACGGGAAGCAACACCGAAAAGTGGAAATAAGATGTGCTTTTCGCAATATGTCTCAACGAGACGGCAAGTAATGTATAATACTAATCCTCAATCAACCTATAGACAAAGCCGACAGAACGATTAAAGATTAGTATAAAAACCCCACCGCCCGTATCTCCGAACGGAAATACGGGCGGTGGGGTTTAGTTATTCGTCCGATATAAGCTTTGCGGTGACGTATATCTTCGGCGTTGCTACGCCCTCGTCGCCGTTGAGCCAAACCTTGTCATAGGAGGATATCAGGAAATCTACCGACATCTTGTGGTCGCCCTCCTGCATATCAAAGTCGATAAGGTCGATCTGTGCGGTAAGGTCTTCCTTGGATATGGCGGCTATCTGGTCGGAGTCGCCCACCACGAACAATGTCATACCCGACGCTACAGGCTCGAACTCGAACTGTGCGGGCTTGTTCACAAACTGGATATCCTTGCCCATAATGGCTATCGCCTTTTTGGAGATACCCTCGCTGGGGCAGGTGACTGTTACGGTGTCTATCTGGGTCAGGTTCTCATAGTCCTCGGGCAGGAAGTTTTCCGCCTTGAACTCGAACACGCTGCCCACATCGACCTCACGCATATTTATGGTGCCGATGTTAAGCTCTGGCAGATCTTTTATCTTGTCATTGGGAGCTGCAATGGTCAGCTCATCGACCGAGAACACCAGCTGACTGCGGAAGTAGTCGATATCGAAATTCTCGGGAGCGTTGATGATATTTACGTTCAGCGGCAATGTCTGGCGGACGTAAACGGGTATCTGAATGGCAAATGAGGACTTATCAAAGGTAAGCTGCTGATTGTCATTGGAGATGACCGCATTGTTGTTGTAGAGCACCAGGTCGCTGGTGGTAAACTCATAAGTGGAGCTAAGCTCCTGCTCGGGAGCCACCTTTGCGCATACCTTGGTAATGGAGCTTACCATATCAAGGGGGCCTGTGACGGTGACTGTGGAGGGAGTTACTATGGGATCGCCGCTCATATAGCCCGAGGCTATCTTTACATTTTCCAGCTGGGGAGTTATCTCGAACTCCTTGGAAACTATCTTGTCGAAAGTGACGCTGATTGTGGAAGGCTCGATGCTCACCACGTCAAAGGTCTTGCCTGTGCTGCACTCGATGTTCATGGAAAGGTTATACTCCCTTGCCATCATAACGTTGGAAGCATCAAGCACGGCGGTGAGATCCTCGGTCTTTAGGTCGCCTATCTGACCTCTTTTGCCCGAAATGGTAACATTTACAGTCTTAGGGGTCATGGAAATAACATCAAGCTGATTTGCCTGAGCGTAGGTATCTTCAAGGGAAATGGTAACGGGAACGTTGTAAATGGAGCGCTCCATTGTGGGGTAAACGCTTATTGAAACAACAGCCCATATTATCACTGCGCAGAGGATAGAAAGGATCTTCTGGGAGCTGTCCTTTTCAAAAAGCTTTTTGAAAAAATCGGAAACTTTTCCGATGATCTTGTTAATATCAGGCATAAGCTCTTATCCTTTCTTGTTTTTATTGAAAAGTCCCAGCTTTTCGGACTTTGTGCCTTCCTTGCTCTGCTTATCCTGAGATTTTTCCTTGGGGGTCTTTTCGGGAAGAAGCTTTGCACGGAGAGTCTTTTTAAGGGTGTCCTTGGAATATCCTCTGGTAAGCTCGCCGTTTTCCGCAACGGAAATGGCTCCTGTTTCCTCGGATACCACAATGATGATAGCGTCCGAGTTCTCGCTCATGCCTATGGCAGCTCTGTGACGAGAGCCGAGAGCCTTGTTGATAAGCTCCTCCTTTTCGGGCTTGGGCAGGAAGCAGGCGGCGGCAAGGATAATGCCGTCACGCATGATGACCGCTCCGTCATGGAGAGGGGTGTTCTTGAAGAAGATATTTCCGAAAAGCTCTTTACTGGGAACGGCGTTCAGGATAGTACCCGTGTTTATCTGCTCGCCAAGCTTTGTCTCACGCTCGATAACGATGAGCGCACCTGTGGTGGAGGCTGAAAGGTCTTCGCAGGATTCGCAGATAACGTCAATGGCATATGCCCATTTTGAGGCAAGCTCGCCCTCGGAGGCGCTGTTGCTGAAAACAGGAAGCTTTGACAGCTTGGAATGGCCCACCTTTTCAAGGGAACGCCGCAGCTCCGGCTGGAAGATTATGATTATCGCCAGAAGTCCCACATCAAAGGTCTTGTCGAGGATAAAGGTCAGCGCTTTCATCTGCATTATCCTTGCCAGCATATAGCAGAGCACCAGCACGATGATACCCTTTGCCAGACCGCCTGCACGGGTCTCCTTCATGAACTGTATCACCTTGTAGATAAGGTAAGACAGAACGGCGATATCTATAATATCCCAGAACGACGGGGGAAGAATTGTGAGCAGGGAGCTTTTAAGCTCATACAGCAAGTCCATAAATCACGACCCTTTCATATTTTTGTGTAATCATTATATCATCTTTTCTTTTACTTTTCAAGAGGGGCGGGGCAATTTGCAGCAGCAGGTGTGAAACGTAATTAAATTAACCCAATACTAATCTTCAATCAACCTACAGACAAATCCTCGGCTGAAATAAGCCCATTCTTCGTCAAGCTCCCTTGCCGGGCGACAAGCCCGCCTGCAGTCGCTTTCCTAGACTGGTCTTATTTCATCTGTCGGCTTTGCCTATAGAACGATTAAAGATTAGTATAAAAATATTGCCGCAGGGCTTGAAAAATCTGCGGCAATGATTTATAATAGTACGTGCTGGTGTTTTCATCAGAACAAGCTCAACTGATCCTTATCGGGGAAAAGGGTGTTTATGTCTATGCGGCGAACATCTATCCCCTGATTCACGGCATAGCGCAGAGTCTGCCCCGTGCCGCTTTTTTCATTTGCGATAACGGCGATAAGGCGGGAGGAGTTATCCACCATAAAGCGGTTTCGCTGCTGCATACAGGCTCTGGTGTATTCCTCGGAAATGACCACGGTCTCGGAAGCGGCTGAGATTATCCTGCCGAAAGCCCATTTATCCGCACCCTTGAAGCTGCTGCCAATGTCACGATATGGCAGGGCGGCTATCAGTCTGAGTGGCATATCCGCCGCAAGGGAAAGGACTATCTCCCCTGCCCAGAGGTCAATGCCACGCTGCATACCGGTGATAAAAGTATCATAGCCGTCATTCACAGCAGCGGTTATTTCAGTATAGAGCATACTTTTTATGACCTTTGCTTCGGGTGAATCGGAGCTTCCTCCGGGGAGTTTTTCGGGGCGGTGGCCTGTAAAGCAGGCTGTTTTTTCTCTGATAATATCCATAGCGCTGTCCTTTCCGTATGTATTGGAATTATTATATCACATGAGAAAGGGATTGGCAAGGGAAAGACAGAAAATGGGAGACAAAAAGACAACAGACAAAAAGAAAGAACCGTGCTATTAAAAGCACGCACCTTTCGTTTCGGCGGCTCACCGTTGATTTCTTATCAATTCATATCAGCCGCTCCCAACGAATACTATAAAAATATTCTCATCTTTAAAGGAGATAACATATAATGAAAACTTTTCTGAAAAGAGCCTGGGCTGAGATACATCTCGACAGGCTGAAAGATAATTTCACCGAGCTGAAAAAGCTCACCGATGAGACCCACACTCAGGTCGCTTGTGTTGTAAAGGCTAACGCTTACGGTCATGACGACGAAAACATCGTGCCATTTCTGGAGGGTCTGGGAGCAAAATTTTTCCTTGTCTCCAACATCAAGGAGGCTGAAAAAGTCCGCCGCTGCGGAAGCGGAAGCGAAATTCTCATTCTCGGTCATACTCCTGCGGAATATGCTGCCGAGCTGGCTGAAAATGACATTATCCAGGCTGCTGTTTCTGAGGAATACGCCCGTGAGCTTTCGGAAGAGGCTGTCAAGTGCGGCGTTAAGGTAAAGATTCACCTTGCCATTGACACGGGCATGGGCAGAATCGGCGTATGCGTTTATGACGATGACTCCTGCCGCAGGGCTGCCGAGCAGGCTGAGCGTGTGAGCCGCCTTGAGGGTGTTATCCTTGACGGCGTATTCACCCACTATGCTTCCGCTGACAGCTACGCTGAGGACGATGAAAAATACACCGAGATGCAGACCGAGCTGTTCTTCAAGACCTGCGGATACATAAAGGAAAAGGGCGTAAACCTCCGTCACACCCATTGTCTCAACAGCGCAGGCGGCGCTTTCCATTACGACAGCCGCAGCACTCTTGTGCGCTACGGCATCATGCTCTATGGTCTGAAGCCTGACGTAAGCCTTGATATGCCCTGTGAGCTGAAGCCCGTTATGGACTTAAAGGCGGCTGTATCATATGTAAAGCAGCTCAAAGCGGGCAGCTATGTAAGCTACGGCAGAATATTCCGTGCCGACCATGACATCACCGCCGCAACCATTCCCATAGGCTATGCGGACGGCTATGCACGCAACCTTTCGGGCAAGGCGCACGTTATCATCAACGGCAGAAAGGCTCCCATTATCGGACGTGTGTGCATGGACCAGCTGATGGCTGACGTTACCGGCATTCCCGATGTAAAGGAAGGCACGACCGTTACTCTCATTGGCACTGACGGAAACGAGACCATCACGGCGGACGATCTGGCAGGAATGTACGGCACTATCGGATACGAGGTCATCTGCGGCATTTCCAAGCGTATCCCCCGTGTTATCTACAAGGGAGATGAAATTTCCGACGTTGTGGAATATTATTGATACAAGCACATTACAATAACTGCGGCGGCGCATATTATCACCGAAAGTCTGAACAGCAGACCGATGATATGCGCCGCTTTTTTTGCGGGCTTTTTGGTGCTGTACATAAATGCGGGGTCGGATATCTCACGCTCCAGCTCTGCCATTTTCATTTCCGCTTCCATGCCGACGCCGCCTGGGAGCTTGTCCGTACGCAGAAAGACCACGGCTTTTTCAAAATACTCGCTTTCGGGGAAATTTACTTCAAGTATCCGCTTGTTTACGCCCTTTATCATATTTACTGCTCCTTAAATTTACGTATTATACTAATCTTCAATCGCTCTATAGGCAAAGCCGACAGATGAAATAAGACCAGTCAAGGAAAGCGACCGCAGGCGGGCTTGCCGCCCGGCAAGGGAGCTTGACGAAGAATGGGCTTATTTCAGCCGAGGATTTGTCTGTAGGTTGATCGAAGATTAGTATTATTGAAGATTAGTATTATTAATGTTATTATGTTCCGATGCAGGGAGAATATACAGAACGTAATGGCAGATAAGGACTATTTCAACGGAGTTTTCAAAGTATTGTTGAAAACTCCGTTGAAAAGTCCTGTTATCAGCAGTCTTTTATATAAAAAGAGTGTTGAAAGCTGTTGAAAAGCGGTTATACTCTGCGTAAATTGTAAAAATATGCGGCGGGAAGCCCCCATGCGTGGGCAATACCTCCAAAATATGCGTATGGGTACGGTGGGAATAATGGTTAAAATTTTACTTGACAAAGGAAGGAAAAAATGTTATCATTGTAGTTACGTCGAGTACATTTGTATTTCCAACACGGACTTTGCTATGTACATCATATAACATATATGGAGCTGATTGGTATGACAGTTGAAAAATCAACCGGATCGACACTTCCCGCTGCGGGGAGCGATGCTAAATATGCAGTTGTCAGCTGCGACGTGCTTCCCGAAGTGTTTCTTAAAGTAATGGAAGTCAAGCGCCTGCTTGCCTGCGGGGAGGAGAAAAGCTCCGCTTCCGCCTGCAAAAGGGCTGATATTTCCAGAAGCGCTTTTTATAAATACCGTGACAGCGTTTACACCTACGAGGAAAAGCTGACGGGCAGGATAATCTCCCTTTACGCAGTGCTGCGTGATATGCCCGGAGTGCTTTCATCGGTGCTTGCCTGTCTTCACAAGTGCAGCGCAAACGTGCTTACGCTGAACCAGAGCGTGCCTATTGACGGTGCGGCTGCGGTCACGGTAACAGTCAAGCTTTCAGGCGGCCCTATGGACGGTCCCTCGCTGCGCAGAGCTGTTCTGGGCGTTGAGGGCGTTGTGGAGGCAAGGCTCATATCGGAAGAGTGACCTCTTCCGTGAAGAGTAACCTCTTCCGTGAAGAATGACCTCTTCTGTGAAGAATAAAATTCTTCCATCATAACTACAGTACAATATTTTTAAGGAGTTTATATTATGGCTAAATTTGCAGTTCTCGGACACGGCGTTGTTGGCTCGGGCACAGTTGAGCTTTTCCTGAAAAACAAGGAGCAGATCAACAAGAAATCCAACATTGATCTTGACCTCAAGTACATTCTTGATATCAGGGATTTCCCCGGACTTCCCTATTCCGACAAGTTCACCAAGGATATCAACGATATCCTGAACGATGACGAAGTTACCGTTGTTGCAGAGGTAATGGGCGGCGTTCACCCCGCTTATGACTTCGTTCTCGCATGCCTCAACAAGGGCAAGAGCGTATGCACCTCCAACAAGGAGCTGGTGGCAAAGAAGGGCGCTGAGCTGCTCAAGGCTGCAAAGGATCACAACTGCAACTTTATGTTCGAGGCTTCCACAGGCGGCGCTATTCCCATTATCAGACCCCTCAGAAGCTGCCTTGCGGCAAATGAGATAACAGAGATAGCAGGTATCCTCAACGGCACCACAAACTTTATCCTTACAAAGATGATAACCGAGAAGATGTCCTTTGAGAATGCTCTGGCAATGGCTCAGAGACTGGGCTACGCCGAGAAGAACCCTGCTGCCGATGTTGAGGGCGCTGACGCTTGCAGAAAGATCTGTATTCTCTCCTCTCTCGCTTTCGGCAAGCACGTTTATCCCGACTGGGTACACTGCGAGGGCATCACAGAGCTTACTCTCGAGGACGTTGCATATGCTCAGAGCTGGGGCGGCGCTGTAAAGCTCATCGGCTCCGTAAAGAAGCTTGACGACGGCAAGATACTCCCCATGGTGGCTCCCAGATTTGTTTGCGGCGACTGCCTGCTTTCAAGCATTGACGACGTATTCAACGGCATCATGGTATGCGGCGACGGCTTTGACAAGGTAATGTTCTACGGCAGAGGCGCAGGTAAGCTTCCTACAGCAAGCGCAGTGCTGGGCGACGTTATCGACTGCGCAAAGCACAACACCACCATTCTTTCCCAGATGTGGGAGGACAGCACCGACAACAGCTTCATCGAGGACTACAAGGAAGCTGAGGTACGTATGTATGTTCGTGTAAAGGGTGCAGACAAGGCGGCTGTGGCTGCTCTGTTCGGCGATGTGGAATATCTTTCAAGAGAAGGTCAGCCTGATGACGAGCTGGCATTCATCACTGCACAGGATAAGGAGAAGAACATCACCGAGAAGTTAGAAAAGCTTAACGTTCTCGGAAAGATCAGACTTCTTGATATGTAAAAAATCACGGACGGAATAATTCCGTCCGTTTGCTTTAGAGGAAAACTATTTGAAAAGAAGTGATAATATGATAAAAATAAAAATACCTGCCACCAGTGCAAACCTGGGCGCAGGCTTCGATGCGCTGGGACTTGCTCTCAGCTACTATAACTATGTGAATATGGAAGAGGCCGACGGCTGCCACATAAAGTCGCTGGACGACACGGAAATCCCCACCGACGAAACCAACCTTATCTACCACACCGCAAAAACTGTTTATGAGATATGCGGAAAGGACTTCAAGGGACTTACCATCGAGCAGACCAACCATATCCCCATGGCAAGAGGTCTGGGAAGCTCCAGCGCCTGCATTATTGCAGGTCTTGTGGGTGCAAACCACCTTATGAGCAATCCACTTTCACTTGATGAGATGGTAAATCTCTCCGCTCAGATAGAAGGTCACCCCGACAACACTGCTCCCGCACTGCTGGGCGGCATAGTTACCGCAGTATTTGACGGAAAGTGCGTTCACTGGGTAAAGCAGGAGGTTTTCACCACGCTGAAATTCATTGCAGTGATACCCGACTTTGAGCTTAAAACCGAAAAGGCAAGAGCCTGCCTGCCAAAAGAAGTGGCTCATTCGGACGCAGTGTATAACCTTTCCAGAGCGGCGCTTTTCTCCGCTTCCCTGCTGACAGGAAAGTACGAGAACCTGAGAACTGCCGTTCACGACAGGCTTCACCAGCCATACAGAATGGAGCTTATCCCTCACGCAAGGGACGTTTTTGACATTGCCTACACCAACGGTGCATATGCTTCCTACATAAGCGGCGCAGGTCCTACACTTATGACAATAGTTGATGCGGAGAACAAGTTCTTTGGCGGAAAGATGCGTTTTGCGCTGGACAACATGGGTCTTGAGAGCTGGGAAGTCAAGGAAATGCACATAGACAACAAGGGAACCTGTGTTGTTGATGAATAATAGCAAATGCTGTTGCAGATATGCGGCAGCATTTGCTTTATTACATGAGAACGTGTCACAAATGACAAAGTTTGCTCAAATGAGAGCAAGGCAAAGGGTTTAGGTCAAGCCTTTTTCCCGAAAGGCTTGCGGGAGTCCAGAGGGCAGAGCCATCTGGTCGCCCTCCGCAGAGGGCGAAATCTGTTTGCTGACGGTATAAATAATTGACTTGATAGCCGACTGACTAACAAATCCTAAAGCCGCCTGCACCAAAAGTTCAAAACCAAGTGAAACAGACATTTTATCTCAAATTATCTTAAAACTATTTTATGCAGGCGGCTTGAAACTGAGAGCAATTTCGCAGAAATTGCGTTTCAGTTTCCGCCGTAAGGCGCAGGTACGGACAAAATAAACAGTTTCATATGCAGCACTCATTATAAAAAGTGCTGTCTTTCTCATTTGTCCATTCTCTCAAACAAAAACGGACTTCCGGATAAAATAACCGAAAGTCCGTTTGTTTTTATCAGCCCTGCTCCCTAAGCCCCGAAAGGGCGCTTCTTCCGACCTTATCATAAAAGGCGGAAACAAATATAACCGGTGCCGAGAAATGCACCGCAGGTTCATTGGTTGAAAAGCTGTACTCGTTATCGATATAGCACTTTGCGGGGGGCATTCCCTTTTCAATGTGCCACTTGGAATATTCGTCCCCACGCTCGCCGTTTGCTCCGCTGACTATCATTCCCGGGAGAGGTGAATCGGAATTTGAGGATATGGACAGCTTATGTGACGGGAATCGGCAGTATTCCTCGCCTGCTCCTGTCATATACATGATATCCATAGGGTTCTGACCGAAAATGTACGAGAACTGGTCGGTGGCTCCCGAAAGATACCTCTGGTCGCCGCTGATAAGATATGCGGTGATAAAGTCCATGCAGTCGGAAAGCACATCGGCGTTGCTTCCGTAGCAATATCCGCCGCCTGCGCTCCTTGCAGTCCTGTAGCCGCTTTCCTTTATGGCGATGAGCATTCTCTCCGCCCTGTCGGTAAGACGCTTTCTGATGAAAGCCTCCACTGCACGGTCACGGTTATGCTCGCTCAGCAGATAGGACAGCGCCGCAAAGCCGCCGCACTGTGTTCCGCCGAAGCCTGTAAAAACAGAGGTCACATATTTGCGGGAGATCATATCGGCAAAGCTGTCGTCCCCCGTAAGGGAATACATCTCGCACATTGCCCACATAAAGTCACTTTCAAGGCGGAATGCGCCCTCTCCGCTTTCGGAACAGCTGCCGTCTTTTCCCGTGTAATAGTTATACTCATCTGACTGGACTATCCACAGCCAGCTTTTTTCCGCTGCGTTCCTGAGCTTTTTCGCATAGCTCATGTCAACGCCCCTGAAGCAGTCCGCCGCAAGTGCGGTCACTGCCGTAAATCTGAGAGCCGCACGGCAGGTCTTATCCTCGATGAAATATTCGTCGTTATCCTCATCGGGGGCAACAAATGTATCTGAATGGCGTGCGTCAATGCCCGAATACACGCCGCCGTCGCTGTCCTGCATTTTCATGAGCCAGTCAAGACCCCACCTGCATTCGTCCTCGATAAGAACTCTTTCGGGCTTGGGGAAGCTTCCTCTGAAAAGCTTCAGGGCATAGAGCATATCCGCCGCAGTAAGGCAGGCAGATACGGTATTTCGGCAGTAGCAGCCTGCGCCGTGCCAGCCGCCCGAAACGTTCCTTGTTGCATCGGAATCACTCCTGAAAGCAATGGGATCCATATGGCATTCCCTGCGCATGAAGTCTTCGTCTTTACGCTCGGAAAAGCTGTCGTTTTCAAAGTTGAAGCCGCAGCGGTTCAGATATATTCCGTGAAGAATGGTGCTGCGGATATTCTTGTATGGGTTTTCGGATATCTCAAACTCGTCCGAACGCCTGTAGCCTGCCCTGATAAAATATCTTCCCTTAACGTTATAATCGGAAAAATCCGCCAGACGGACGGTATCCCCCGACTCCCTGTCATAAAAAGGGTGGGAAAGGCGGCCTGCATAAACGCTTACGCCCCTGACAGCATCTACAAGGTAAAAGATGCCTGCGGTAACGCTGCACACAGCCGATTTGGGCATACCTGTCATATACCCCAGTCGATTGATATGTATTTTCTTTTTCACAGCCGTCACCTCCGCACTTTAATTTACTATAATTATACCCTACAATCCAAGAAAATTTATATCGTTACCTATGACAAATATGGAATATTATTTGTTGTATTTTTTTAATTTTGCTTGAACGGACTTGCGGAAATCGGCGCATCGTGTTATAATAAACGGAGATATGCACAAGCTTGCCGACAGGCGTTAATTCAGAGTTTTACAGGAGTGGTTATATGGAGATAAAATTTAATGACAGCTGTATAAATTACGGTGGAAGAGTCGATATAAAAGATGACGGAGCATACTTTTACTTTGCTTCCTCATATTTGCAGGTGCGCTTTACGGGCACTGAAATATCTGCGGTGATAAATAACAGCAGCGTGTGGGGAACCCTCTGCATAGGATACATTATCGACGGCAGAATGGGCAAGATCCCCCTTTCCCCCACAAACAACGGCAAGGATATCACCTATCAGATAGCAAACAGCCTTGAAGAAAATAAGGAGCACACCCTGCTCATCTACAAGCGTCATGCAGCAAACCACAGCTTTGCGGTAAAGAGCCTTTCATGCAGCGGCGAATTTCTCTCCGCTCCCGAAAAGCCCGCCCTCAGGCTGGAATTTTACGGCGACAGCGTTTCCGCAGGAGAAGTTTCCGAGGCGGTGGATTTTGTGGGCAGATGCGACCCCGCTTCCCACGACAGCTCATATGATAACTCCTACCTCAGCTACACATGGCAGACGGCACGTATGTTGGGTGCGGATATCCAGAACGTTTCCCAGGGCGGCATTGCAGTGTTTGATGACACAGGCTATTTCCACGCTCCCAAGATGATAGGCATGGAGTCGGTATATGACAAGATGTGCTACTTCCCCGAGGGCGGCGAGATAACCGAATGGGATTTCTCACGCTACACCCCCGACGCAGTAGTATTTGCCCTTGGTCAGAACGACAAGCACAACGGTCTGACCGATGTCGATGATATCGACATCTACGATAACGCCACCCGCACAAAGTGGAAAGAGGGCTACAAGAAGATAGTAAAGGCTGTTCATTCCCATTACCCTGCAAAAACAAAGTACATCTTCCTCACCACTCTGCTCATGCACGACCCTGAGTGGGACAAGGCAATAGATGAAGTCGTAAGCGAGCTTAAAGCAGATGGTCTTGACGCACATCATTTCATGTTCAGGCGAAACGGTGCAGCCACCCCCGGCCACCCCAGATATCCCGAGCACACCGAAATGGCTCAGGAGCTTTCAGCATTTATAAAGACTATACTTTAAGGAGACGAAATGGAGCTTATCCAGTCAATAGATTTTTCCGTTCTCGATTTTATAAGGGAACATCTCAACTGCCGGTTTCTTGATATTTTTCTCGGCATTTTCACCACCCTCGGCAACGGCGGCATAGTGTGGATAGTCCTTACCGTAGGGCTGCTCATCTCAAAAAAATACCGCCGACTGGGCTGCGTTATGGCAATAGGCCTTGCCTTCTGCCTGCTTACGGGCAATCTGTTTTTAAAGCTATTGATAGCAAGGGACAGACCTTTCATAGTAAACCCCGATATAATCCTTGCCATATCGCCGCCGTCGGGATATTCATTCCCCTCGGGCCATTCATATTCGTCATTCATATCGGCAGTGATAATGGCAAAATACAGCCGCAAGCTTGCCGCAGCAGCAATTCCCGCAGCTGTACTGATAGCATTTTCAAGACTGTATTTTTACGTGCATTTCCCCACCGATGTGCTGGCAGGCACGCTGATGGGCATAATTTTCGGACTGGTTATATATAAAATATGTGACGGCAGGATAATCAAAACTGCCGCCGATAAGGAGAATCAAAATGGTTGAGAAAGTTAAGGGCATATGCGAAAAGGCAGTTCAGGGGAAAATATCTCCAGAATCATTTTATGACACTCTGAGAGCTGTGGCTGACGACACCCGCACCGATGACGACCTTGCCTGCCTGCTGGAGGACGTTCTCATGGAAATTGAAATGGAACACGACGGCAACGGCGGCGCAAAGGCAGGAAAGCGCATCATCAAGGAAGCAGCTGAAAGGCTGCTGGAAGAAATGGAGTAACACTATTCTCATGCAGTTTTATCTTGGTATAGACATGGGCGGCTCGGCTGTAAAGCTTATTGCCGCCTCGGTAAATAACGGCACACTTGATGTTCTTGGCAGAACATCATACCCCTCGGGGGAGTCTGCCGAAAGGCTTGAAAATGAAGCAAGAAAGCTTATAAGCGAGCTGGGACTTTCCGAAAAGGATATTGTTGGAACGGCGCTTACAGGCGTTGGCGCATCTGACGTGGCAGACAATTTCCTTGGCGCACCCGTCACACGCTTCAGCGAGTTTGAGTGCTTCGGAAGAGGCGGACAGTACCTCAGCGGGCATAACAAGGCGCTGGTGGTAAGCATGGGCACAGGCACCGCCTTTGTCAGAGCAGACGGCGATACATATATCCATCTGGGCGGCAGCGGAGTAGGCGGAGGCGCTCTTTCGGGGCTTTCCGAGCTTATCACGGGAGTACGCCGCAGCAGCGAGATAAACAAGATGATCTCCGCAGGCAGCGCCGCAAGGGTCGATCTCACCATAGGCGACATATGCAAGGGCGATGTCGGCGGACTTTCCCCCGATGTCACAGCCGCAAACTTCGGCAAAAAGGTGATGTCCACCGATAAAAACGACATTGCCGCAGGTCTGGCAAACATGGTATTCCAGACCGCAGGGGTCATGGCAGCACTTGCCTGCAAGAACACAGACTGCGAACACGTTGTGTTTGTAGGCGCAATGACCGAAATACCCGAGGGCAGGGAGATGCTCCGTGCTGTGGGAAATCTTCACGGAATGACCTTTGATGTGCCCGCAGGCGGCACATATGCGGGAGCGCTGGGAGCGGTGCTCAGGTGCTGTAAGTAAATATAAAAGCAGGGCTGTTGCAGATGATTGCAGCAGCCCTTTCTTCTGTTATTTTATTATCCCATATCCCAGCTTCATCATCAAAATGCGTCTCACATGGCTGTCAATGATATCATCGCTAAGCTCGCCGCTTTCGTATGCGGCTTTAAGGTCATTATATGCCGTCTCATAATCTGTCACGCATATCATGTCATTATCCGCAAGTATGGCTTTTACATAGACCGAGCCGTCGCCTGCGTATTCTTTTATTGCGTCCATTCCCATGTCGTCGGTGATAGCAACGCCGTCGAACTCCAGCTTGTCTCTCAGCACCTCATGTATTGCAGGCGAAAGGGAAGCGGGATAGTCGGGGTCAATATTGTCATATATCGTGTGACCCACCATAACTGCGGGGGTTTTGTCCTGCACGGCGTTGATGCCTGCGGAGAACGGCACAAAATCACGGTTATAGAACTCGTAAAGCTCCCTGCTGTCATGAGCCATGCCCTTGTGAGTATCGGTGTTCTCGCCGTAGCCGGGGAAATGCTTCAGGCAGGAAGCCAGCTTTCTGTCGGCAGATGCGCTGACAATGGCTGCCACAGCCTCGGCAGTATGCTCGGGATCCTGACCCATGGTTCGGGGATAGATGTATGAGTTTTCGTCCTCGGAAATATCCGCCACGGGTGCAAGGTTCAGGTTTATGCCCAGCGATGTGAGCAGCTCTGCCTTTTCCTTGGCATCTATCTCCAGCAGCTCCGCTCCCCCTCGGCCGTAAAGCACCTGCGGGGAAGAAAACGGCTCATCACGGAAAGCGGTGTATTTGCTCACTCTCACCACCGTGCCGCCCTCCTCGTCAACTGCAATGAACGGGGCAATAGTCACGGACGAGCTTATTTCCGCCGTAAGGGCAGTCACAGATTCGGGGCTTGCGTTCTTGAAATCATCAGCGTACATGGTATATCCGCCGAAATTGTATTCCGATATGACCTGCGCCGCATTGGCAGGCATTCTTGCCAGCAGCAGCTGACCTATCTTTTCATCGGCGGACATTTCCGAAAGCAGCTCATCTGCCCTTTCGGCATATTTCTCCGACTTGGACTTCTGAGAAACGGAGGTCTCCGTCTCAGTCAACTCAGCCTCGGTTATCTCGGTAAGGGTTATGCCCACGGCAGGGGCGTTCTTGCCGATGTTTGCGTCATTTTCAATTATATTGTTCACCGATTCGCTGACGGAAGAGCACCCTGTAAGTGCGGCAGCGCAGAGAACGGCAAAAAGCTTTGACAGCTTCAATCATATCAATCCTTTCGGCAGATAATATATCTGATATTTGACAATATCCAATATATAACTATGTCTGATATAATTATACACATATGACCGTTTTCTGTCAATAAGCGGTTATTCTCCCTTAACAGGCAAAGGCTTGGCAGACGCTCTCATCACCAGCAGGAAGGATATTATTATTTCAACAGCGGTCAGTACCGCAAAGAAAGCCACGCCCTGTGCAGCATTGCCAGTAGGGCCGTTGGCAAAAAGTCCCGCAAGCTTAAACAGACCTGTGTACAGCCACTGAACCTTTTCTATGCCGAAAACAGCCAGCACGCCGAGGTTGGGGCCGAACGCAATAAGGCATATCACAACTGCAGCTATCCAGCCGGGCAGGCGATAAACTATGGAAGTGAACATAATGCCCGCCGCACCCGATGCAAGGCAGAACATAAAGCAAAGCAGATATAGTCTGAGATAAACAAGAACTATGTTCATACCGCTCTCCAAAAGCGCTGACACTCCGCCGTAAACCTCAGCACCCCAGAACGGCTGTCCGCCGCCCATAGCAGCCGTCAGCGGTGAAAGCACGGCACATTCTGCGGTAACAAGCAGTGAGATTATGGCAACGGATATGAGCTGTGAAAGGATAGCAGTCTTTCGAGATGCGCCGTTTGCTGCGGCTGTATTGACAAAATCCTGTGAATAGCAGCACATAAACACAAACATCATTATCATTGAAAAAGCGTCAAGGGCAGTCATCTCTGCGCCCTTAAAGGTAAATGGTGTACGCTCAATAAGAGATGTCAGAGTTGCCCCAAAAAACATTCCGCCAATGCTCATAGCAGGGAGGAATGCAAGTGTCCCTTTCATTCTCATAAGCTGATATTTTACGCAGCCTGTTAAGCTTCTTATTGTCATATTATCTCCCCCTATCAAGAATTCGTCAGTTGGATAAACAGTGCCTGCAAGCTCAGCGGCTCTGCTTCAAGCTCAAGCGGAACATTGTCATTTGCCCTGTTTCCCTTTACGTATGCGGTCTTTAGTCCGCCGATCGAGTCAACGCTCATAACGTCTTTTCCTGCAATGAAGCTTTCCACATCGGAGGCCTTGCCCGATACGCTGTAGCCCATGGAACGAACATTGTCCGTATCCTCATCAAGCAGCAGCTTTCCGTCCTTGATGACCACTGCCCTTTCGATTATCCCCGCAGCCTCCTCAATAAGATGAGTGGAGATAACATATGTGGCAGGGTGATCGTTATAGTGGTTCACCACCTGCCTGTAGAACATATCACGGTGATTTGCGTCCAGTCCCAGCACAGGCTCGTCAAAGAACACTACAGGCGCATTGCAGGCAAGGGCATTGACTATCTTTGCAATGGTGCGGTAGCCTGTGGAAAGCCTGCCGAGCCTCTTTTTTATGTCAAGCCCATATTCGTTGCAGAGCTTCATAGCATAGTCCATATCATAATCGGGATAGAAAAATGAAGCGGTCTTAAACATCTCTTTTACTTTAATGGCAGGATTATACAAAAGCTGCTCGCTCATCATATGTATCTTGCCCACAGCGCTGTCGTTATCCGCCTGAGGCTCGCCGTCAACTGTTACCTCCCCCGAATCCGCAAAAATACGGTTGCTTACAATGTTCAGCAGCGTGGATTTTCCTGCACCGTTCCTGCCCAGCAGACCGTAAATGCAGTTTTCTTTAAGGGTAAGGCTCACATCGTCAAGAGCCTTGTTTTTTCCGTAGGATTTTGAAACGTTTTTTATCTCAATGGTGCTCATTATTGTCACAGCCTTTCTCTATCATGGTGATTATCTCGTCTCTGGAAATTTTCAGCTTTTCGGCCTCGCTGACCAGCGCCCTGATGTATTTGTCGAAAAATTCCTGCTTTCGTTCACTGCGGATCTTGCTTTCCGCACCTGTGCTGACGAACATACCAAGTCCCCTTTTCTTGTAGATGATGCCCTTTTCCACCAGAATGTTCACCCCTTTAAGGGCGGTGGCAGGGTTTATTTTGTACATGGCGGATATTTCCGTAGTAGATGGGATCTGCGTTTCCTCGGGGAAAACGCCTGTCAGAATATTTTCCTCCACCCATTCCGCCATCTGGATATAAATGGGCTTTTCGCCGTCAAAGCTTATCAATACGCTTCACCTCCGTTAGTGTATCGGTTAATTACTTGTGTAACTAACTATATCACTTTCAATATGATACGTCAATAGGGCAAATATATATTTGTAGAATATGACAACAAAAGGCAGATATGACCACCATCTTTTGTATAATTCGCATACCAAGACATAAAAAAATCACCGCATTTTGAAGCTTATCCAAAATGCGGTGAGCTTTTATGTTGCGAAATTACTTGAGCTTTGCTCCATCGCTGAATGCCTTGCCCACCTTTTCGCCCAGAGCAACATAGTCATTGTTTGCAGGGTCAAAGGTAATGGGTCTGAACTTGGAAAGGTCGATCTTTCCGTCAGTGAGAATGTTCTCATCTGCGCTGACGTTTATTATCTCGCCCACCAGACGGCAGCTTTCCTCGTCGTAGCTTACAAGCTTGCACTCGAGAGTCATTGGCAGCTGCTCAAAAACGGGAGCATCTACCTTTTCGCTCTTTACGGCAGTCCAGCCTGACTTTTTCATCTTGTCGGGATCATTGTTTGCGGAAACTATACCTACAAAATCCGCAGCCACAACATTTGCCGCATCAGCAGGGCTTACGGTGAATGCGCCCCTTGCAAGGATATTCTTTGTGGTCTTATGGCCTGCGCTGACGCAGATAGATATCTGTGTACTGTCGCTGATACCGCCCCAAGCGGCATTCATTGCATCGGGTACGCCGTTCTCGTCATATGTGCCGATAATAAGCACGGGCATGGGATAAAGCATAGCCTTTGCACCAAAATCTTTTCTCATAGTAAAATCCTCCTTAATATGAGAATTATCATCATGATAGATTTACAATATAAGTGCAACACATGGAAAAAATAATGACACATAAAG